>Ga0307515_10018050_pt1 | contig 12806 bp, 1 predicted proteins | sample 17_EM_MG_FD_194513 | JGI IMG/M metagenome (GOLD analysis project Ga0307515, IMG submission 194513) | Populus trichocarpa ectomycorrhiza microbial communities from riparian zone in the Pacific Northwest, United States - 17_EM | ecosystem: Host-associated > Plants > Roots > Unclassified | place... | reverse complement strand
TCCTAAAAGGACTAGTTAAAGAAGTAAGAGCTCTCTATAAGGAGGTGGCCCCTACTAAAGAAACCTACGCAGAGAGGCTAAAGAAGGACCTCCCTTCTTTATCCTCACTACCTTCCTTATTACTACCTTCTCCTACCCCTTCTACTTCTACTAGAAGTAAGAAAAAGCAGCTATAAGAAAAAAAGCTAGTCTTAATTACAGACGAAAAGGACCAACCCTTAGATACCTTCTCTATACGAAATAAAGTTAATTAACTATTTATATTAAAATTGTAAGTAAAAAAGCCAGTTTTAGCATCGATAGCTAGAATAAAAGGAAAATAAAATATTCTCCTTATAACTATAGAAGAGTATAATGCAGATTTCTTAGTTAAATATAAGGATATCTAGTATAACTGCTTTACCTTTTAAAGAGAACAAAAACTAGAACCATGGGTTTAAATTATAGCCCACGGGGTTCCTACCCTATCTTTCCTAGGAGAAGGAGGCTTTAAGCTCCTAAAGGAAGAAATCGAGACCTTTAATCCTATAAGGATATAAGGACTACCTAGATGGATTTCATCTAGTGAAAAAAGACATAATCCATAGACTAGATTTGGCTCTATAGTTTTTACTATAGAGAACGAAGAAAAAAGATAAGAAATCCTTAAGTAAAAAGAGATATTAATTGCAGGTACAGCTACTAAGGTAGTAAAATACCTCGAAGTTTCTCCTACTACGCAGTATACAAGCTGCCAAAAATTTGGCCATATAGGAGATAGGTGCTCTACTAGGGCCTGCAGATACTGTGCAGCTGCATATTTATCTAAAGACCATTCTTGTTCTACCTGTATAATAACAGGTAAGCCTTACCAGCATACCACCCCTCTTTGCATTAATTATAAAGAAAAATACTTTGCTAATAGTAAAGACTGCGAGACTCTTAAAGCAGCTAAACTAGTATGTAAAGAAGATTCTATGGAAGAATAAAATAGATAGGATTCTAGAAGGAGGCAACTCCTACTAGGCTTTTAAAAAGATATTAGAGAGCAAAAGGATAGAAATAAATTGTAAATGGACAGGGACAGGTGTTAGGATTTCCTATGGTTTTTCCTACCGTTTCTTATTCCCTAGTAGTTGCAGTACCTTAGTATTTTATTAAGGAGCTATATACCCTTAGGGGTTTATAAACTACTAGGACATAGCTACTAGTACATATTAAGCTGCCTAGAAAGGATTCATGTATATAGAACTATAGCGCCATAGCCTAGAGGCTGCATGCGCAGTATTGTACGTAGTATAATACAACGGACCTAAAATAAAAAAAATAAAAAAAAGTAGTTGTAGTATCTTAGTATTTTACTAGGAAACTATAAACTCCTAATTTAGGGGTTTATAAACTACTAGGATATAGCTATTAGTATATATTAAGCTGCCTAGAAAGGATTTATGTATATAAAACTATAGCGCCATAGCCTAAGGCTGCATGCGTAGTATTGTACGTAGTATAATACAATAGAAAAAAAAATAGAAAAAAATGAGTCTTAGTCCTTTAAGACTTCGCCTCTACTAAGCTTTTATAGAGTTCCAGCTAAAACTACTAGGGAGAATTCTTAGTGGAAAGGTACTCTATAATGCGGCTTATAGCCAGTTCTTTATTAGCGTAAAACCTTACTTTGTTTTTAGTTCCTCCGCTCCTCTTCTACTATAGCTCTTTATAATGCCTTTATAATAGGACTGTAATAATAATAATAAAAATTAGATGGGATTTACCTTTTTATTATAAGAGTTTATTATAAGTTAATCTAGAGGTTGTCCTATATAACGCGTCCACTAGCTATTATTTCTATTTACCTAAAATAAGTTCTAATAATAACGTCTTTATTTTAATTTTCTTTTAGTTTATAAGCTATTGCCTCTCGCGCGTCTTTTTATTAACAATACTATTCGTCTTATCTTTTAGCAGACTGTTTTTACTATATCTTAGCTTTTAGCTTCCATATCTCTAGCTATTCTTTTATAACTACTCTATTCTCTTTTTATAATACGCCTATAAGTAATAGGATCCCTATTTTATCTCTGTTAATAATACTAACTTCCTATAATATTCTCTTATAATAGCTTATAGTTATACTACGCGTCCCTAAACCGGCGGCGGTATTGTTTTAGTACTACCCTAAACCACCTCTGTTACTCCTGCGGTAATTTCTTTAAAGTGCTGCCGTTATTGCATTTACACGCTTACGCTAGACCCGTCCCACGCCTATAAGATGCCTTACTCTGGCGAAAATAAATCTAAGTATCTTTATTACTATAGTGGGAGAAAGACCTACGTTCCGGTATTTGAGTTATTATCTAGTTCTTTCCTTCTTCTTATAAAATATCTTTATATAGTGCTTCTTAGGTGCCTCTAGAATGCCCTATTATTAGGAATTAACTTTATACTTTGGGGATATCCTTATTCTAAGCTTTAGTGACAATTTATATAAAGGTAGTACACTACTATAATCCCCATATGTAATAAACGGGTAGTATTCCTATAGGTACTTTATAATTTTTAAATTTTTTTAATTCTTTATAGGCTGTCCTTTTACTCCTCTTTATACTATTAACTCTACTATATATCTTTAGTACTAGACTAAATGCTCTCCTTTTATTCCTAGGGAGTTCTTCTAAATCCCTAAGACCTTTTTTTATATTACTACTGCTTATTCTTAAATAGCGTCTTCTTTAGATAGTATCCCTAGTAGTTCTTCTATAGATTCTATAGGCTTCCCCTTACAGGGTTCTAGGATCCCTATTATAATAGCAAAATATTTCCATTTTTAATGCCTATGCTTAACTTTATAGTTTTAATTTATAGGGTTTTCCCTATTGTCTTATCTGTGGTATATCTAGAACCGTTACTAAATTTTTACCTTTAGTCCTTAGAAAGGTTTTAATTACCATATTATATCCCGGCTAAAGGTACTCCTTAAGTTCCTAACTATTATACGCCTAAAAGTATCCTTCCTAAGAAACTAAAAATTCGCGCTTTTCTTAGCGCTATCTTTAGTTTAAAATGTCTTCTATATTCTATTTTAGTTCCCTATTAATTTCGCTAGGTAGTAGCGGTTCTATACTATCTCTTCTCTAGTATAGCTTTAGTAAGGAAATATAAAATATAGAATATATTAGATATAATTTCGGCAATTCTAATTTATAGGCTTAATTTCCTTTAGTTTTCTTAACTATTTTAAAGGGTCTGAGCTACCGGTAATCTAGCTTCTTCTTAACACATTTTATTTAAATATTTTTTATAAATAGTAAGACTTTGTCTCCTATCTTAAATTCTTTTAGTATATATTTTTTATTATAGTACCTTTTTTATACGGCCTAGGCGTCTAGCAAGTGCTTTTTAAGTTCTTCTTTACGAATTCTTATTTACTTAATTCTCTCGGATACTACTAGTGCCTCCCTTTTAGGAACGATGTTCTTAATATTTTATAGGTTATTTACTTTTACCCCAAACAATACTTTATAAGGGGTCATTTTTATACTACTATAGATGCTTATATTATATATATATTGCGCTAAAGCTAACTATAATATCTAGTTATCCTATTAATAATTAATATAGTAGTAGAGGTAGTGTTCTAATAATGTATTTAGACGCTTTATTAGCCTATCTATTTACGGGTAAAAGGCGGTACTTATCCTTCGCTGTATTTTTAATAAGAGATAGAATAAAGACTAGAATATGCTGTTAAATATAGTACCTCTATTAAATATAATTCCCCTTAGCGTGTTAAATAAGAGCCACTATTCTAAAAATAGGTCTGCTAATTCTACTGCTATAATTGTTATTATAATAGTAAAGTACCCAAAAACTTTATATATCTGTTAACGATTACTAAAATAGCGTTAGTAACCTCTCCCGTTCTTATTTTAGTAAGGGGTAAGTCTATTATAAAAATTTATTAATAATTCTAATATAGGTCCCTAAAGAATAGGAAGTACTAATAACTCGCTATATAGGCAATATCTAGATATCTATACCCTTTAGTACGTATTATATCTTAATATATAGTCCTTAACCTCTTCGGATATTTTATCCTAAAAGTATTTCCTTTAAACGGCCTTAAGGGTCCTATTAGCACTATAGTAACCCCTAAAAGGGTTATTATAAAAACCCTTAAAATTTTTATCTTAAACCGCTTAGTCGTTTAGGATATATATAGCACCCTTAAAGCGTAATAGACCCTTTTAGTCCTGCTACTATAGCTTCTTAGTAACTCCGGCTAAGTTAGTCTCTACTATATCTTTCTACCTCTCCCTAAAAACGAAGGCGTCCCTTTATTATACTTAAAGAAGAAGATCTAAAAAGGTTTTATATAGATTACTTACTTTTATCTCGCCTATCGCTATTATAGACATAAGGTGTAATATAAGATGTTTTAAACCATTAGTACTAGTAAATTCTCCTACCGTTATATAGTGTGCCACGCTATAGATAAGTATCTTACCTATCCCCTTTAGATCTAGACACTTATAGCTAATACGCCGTTAAGTTAAAGGTGCTGAAATACCCCTAGTATATCCTATAAAATTCTCGCTAATTCTAGGGTACGCTAACTTTATAATATCTACCTAGCCTATAACCTAGTCTGTAACTATATCCTACAGCTTTATAATTATAGTGCTTCGCAGTTGCATTGCTAGGACCTCTACCCTATTATAAAAATCTATAGTTTTAGGAAAAGAGTCTTCTTTCTTTTTAAGCAAATTTTGCAATATAGGGATTGTTTCCCCTATACTATCCTAGATCCTTCCTATCTTATAATTTAAATATCTTAATAACCTATTAGCGGGATTTATTTTTTCTAGGCGGTACGTAATTTTAAAGTTATCCTATAATAGTTCCTCTACCTATCTAGCTTAATACCTTTATAGTTCTAAAGTATTTTAGGTTATTATAGTTTATAAGGACTTTAATAGAGTAATTACTTCCTATACAATAATATCGCCAGTACTTTATTACTGTAACTATTATAAGTAGCTTTTAGTTGTGCGTTATATAACGCTATTCTATAGGGGTTATTTTCCTTAACTAAAACGCTATAGGATGCTATTCTCCGTCTTTTAATTAAGATATAATTACCTTTAGGGCGAAGCCAAATATATCTGTTTTAAGGTATATACATAGCTTCTAGTAGAAGTGTATTAGGATAGGCGCTAACGTAAATAAATCCTTTAACCGGTCTATAGCTTACTTAGTAGCTTCCCTAAATATAAAGGGTCCTAACTTCTTACCATTCTTAGATCCTTTTAGTAGATTAGTAATTAGAAGTATTACTTATAAATAGTAAATAATAAACGTTTGGTAGAAGTTCGCCGTATCTAAGAAAACCTACACTTCTCTAAATATTGTAGAGTAGGGCTATTTCTTAATAGCGTCCACCTAACTTTTCTCTATTAATACTCCGTTAACGCTAATAATAAAGCCTAGGGAATTAATGCTAGTAGCGTAAAATATATACTTTTTTAGGGTTATATAGAGCTTATATTCCTATAGTCTTTCTAGTACTATTTATACGTAGTGCGTATATACTTTATAGTTATTAGAGTAGACTATATATATTATATCTAATAGGCCTAATAATGCCTTATTAATATAGGCCTAAAATATCACTAGTGCGTTAGTAAGCCTAAATAGCATTACTAGGTACTTAAAGTGGCCGTACTATATTTAGAACGCTGTTTTCTACTTATTGCCGGCTTTAATCCGGATTTAATAGTATATATCTTTTATATTTAATTTTGTAAATATCTTTACGCCTAACAGCCTATTAATAAGCTTCCCTATTAAGGGTAACGGGTAGTAATTCTTTATAATAATCTTATTTAATACCCGATAGTTAATATAGAGATAAAAGGTCTTATCCTTCTTAGGTATAAATATAATTAGTACTTCTACTAGGCTTATAGAGGGCTAAATTTATCCTCTCTAAAGATTATCTACTATATATTAACGTAATACCGCTAGCTTATTTTCTAATAGGTTATATAGTAGTCTAAAAGGAGGTTATTTATCCCCTATATCTATCTCGTGCTTAACTAATATAGGGTTAAGTAAGGTTTATATAGCCTCTTTATTAAAAACATCCTCTAAGTCTATATATTCCTATAAAATCTCTAGTTTCTTAACTGCGTATAGCTAGATATCCGAAAATAAATATCCCGTTTCCCTATTCTTAGTGTTAAGAGTAGTATATATAGTATATACCCACCCTTTTTCTTACATATAGTTTAAGAAAGTCTTTTAATCTTTAACTATAATACGCGGTTAAGACTTCCGATATTAATATAAGGCTAAAGGCTAATTAATATCTAGATTAACTTAGTAAAGCTATAGGTATCCTAAAATAAGGTTATACTTTTTAATTTCTACAGTATAGAAGCGTATCTCCTGCGTGTTTTATAGACTATTACGGTCCTAGCTAGCCACGGAAAAAGCCTGTTTCCTATAGTAGGGAATTTAGTAGCCTCCAATGCTTTAAATAGTGTATACTTATAAGTCGCTAAGGTCCAAATCTAATTCTTTTACTAGTAATTAAAAAATAAACCCTATAGTCACGCCGCTGTTTATAAGGCAGTCTCAAATTACCTATTTATTATTAACTTAAATAGAGATAGGAATAACTATATAGCAGTTTACTCCCTCCTTCTCTTACTAGCCTAGTATAAGGGAGTAAAAATCTACTAGGCTCTCTCTTTTCCTAATTAATCTAACTCTTATTTCTTTTACTAGTAGAAGTGCTTTATATAGCCCTTTTTACCACAGTTATAATAAACGCGTAACTTTTGGTTCTACTTATTTAAATTAGGTTTTTACCTATTATTATTTTAGGGCTAGCTAACGTTGCTCTAAGGCTTTAAAGCCTACTTACGTTGTTCTTTTATAGAGTAGTTAGGTTCGAATCTGCCCCTATTATTAAAGCTAGGTCTAGTCCTATACTCTTTATTATTAGCGTCTTATTCCTTTTACTTATTTAGATAATCTTTTCTAGTATTCTTAATCTAAGTAGCTTTAGAGATAAGCTTTTCTTAAAAGGTAGGAATTTCGCCCTTCTCCTATATGGCCTGTTAAATCTTAGGTTATAACTTGGCAAGTAGCTAGTAAAGTTATATAGTATTATCCTACAGGTTTAAGTAGGGTATATTATCTTCTAGCTCTTTTAAGTAGTTTATAAACTAGACTATACTCTAGCCTTCTCGCTGTTTAGCGTTGTAGTATTACTAGTTATAATCTATCCCTTAATTTATAGGGTCTTGAACCTAATTAACCAACTAAGACTTAAGTTCGCTAAATTTAAGGGGTATAGTAAGTTTCTTCTTATAGCGTGTCTATAAACTCTTAACGGTACCGCGTAGGAAGGTAGAAGTAATTAGTATCTAATTATACTTATTAGAGTAATATTTTAGGTCTAGCTAAAACTTAGTTTTATATTAACGGATAAAACGATTACAGTTCCGAAGACTATTACTATTATACTTATTAGGTTTTTCTAATATTATAGCGTAGTATAGTATTGCCCCTTTAAGTCCACTTTATATCTAGGGTGTTTATACTTCTCCTAATTGTCCTTATAATTATTCTTAGTAGTCTTAATATACTTATCTTAATTATATCTCTAACTTCTTTATTTTTTATAGGGTCTTATATAGTGACCGCTTTAATAACTCCCTAGCGGTAATCGTTTTTAAGGGTCTCGCGAGGTTAGATAGACTAGCCGTGGCTTTTTGGTCTACTCCTTTATAAGTAGAGGGAATGCGCTCCTCCAGAGAGACTCTATTAGCCCCTTATAGTAAGGGCGTCGTTTTAGGGGGTAAAAAGGTATGGCCCGTTATCATCGATTAATAGCTATACATTCCCTCTATAATGGATTATAAGCGATTAAAATTATAAGAGGCCAGTTTAACCGGAATATATAATTATTTAATTAATAGTGTAGAATAAGAGTTAACGTGATTTACAAGCGAGCCGTCAGTACAAGCGAGCCGTCAGCCCCATCAACTTTCTACACCTCTATACGCGCATAACTCTACAACGTATAATAATAGTATCTAATTAACGATCGGATATTATTATACAGTCTCTATACTATCCTTCTTATAGGTACGCAAATTATGCCCTATCTTCCTACAGAGCGTACAGCGCGCCGTAGCCTGCCTGCCTATACCTGCCTTTGCCCTGCCTTAACGCATTTCACCCTTAAGCTGATCCTTAACGTCCTTTTAAGCGATTATATCCTCACCCTCTGCCTTTGTTAAAGTATCTCGCTTTTAGACCCGCTTCTTTTTACGTTCTTTACGCTTTATAGCGGCCTTATTTGCCCTTTAAAGCTAAGCGACTTACTCGCGGAGTAAGACGCCAGAATAGATTATTAACTTAACGCCTTTAGCAAGTCGATTAATCGACTTAATAATTAAGGTAGGTGAGCTATCCTAATGCCTTTAAATTTGATTGCGAATTAGAGTTATTTAAGACTCTAGCTCGCGCGCATTGCTTAGTGTTTTAGACTCCTATTAATCGGCCTGTAGGATAGAAGGCGTCGGCGTACGAAGCTTAATATTAAGCTTTAATAGCACTATATCTGGATTGTATGGGACTAGGCTAGTACCTTAAAAGCTTACGCAAATATTGCTTACCGTAATTGAGTCCTAATAAGCCGCTCTAAAAGCTGGCAAGAACTCAAGCTTAGTAATATGGTTAATGTGGCTGCGGATTAGGCCGTCAATCTAGCGCCCATACGCCTTCTTTAATGGAGAGAAACAGCCTACATTAAGTAGCTATAGTAGGTATAATAAATATAATGGCATACAGAGCGTAATAATATCCTTCTTCTTGCAAAGCTGCTAAAATTCGAGCGAGTTATAGCTCTCATGGCCATCGATAATTAGGAGCCGGCGCGCGCCTACTGTATAATCCTTTATATGCTGATCAAAGTGCCGTAGCCAGTTAATACTAAGCTTATTAGTTGTCCACCCATTATCGCTTAATCCAATCACCCAATTTAATGGTATATTGTCGCCTTTATACCAGGCAGATAGGTAGTATTTGCCCACAAAGGTAATAAAGGGCGAGATTGCCTATCCTTTGGCATTAATACCCTGGATTAATATAACCTATTCCCGATTGCCTGGCTGAATTGCTTTAGGCTAATAGCGTCTTTCTAAACTAGTAACAACTAGCTAAGATAATATCTTGCCTATTATAAAGCCAGTCTTATTAAAATTATAGGTATCTTTATCGGCGATGTCATGCTTTACCCTAGTATTGCGTACTTGGTTAAACCAGGGCTTAATTACCTTAGGATCCTCGCAGAGAGCTTACTGTTAATCGTACGGTTGATTAAATCGCGTTATAAGGCCAGGAGTCCGATTGACAAAGTTCCTAGGCCAGTGTTGGCCAACCTGGCTAGCGCCGCGCTTAGCAAGCAATTTATTAGCCATATCTTATACAGCACCCAGTGTAGGCGCAAACCCTCGTGAATCTAGGTTAAGTATATGCCTTGTAATAACCTCCTCTTCTAGCTTTAAGAGCTTCTTTAAATTGGCCTAGTAATCGCGTTATGAAGTAATTCTAGCGTGTTGGTCGCGGAGCGTAGATCGGGGGATATTATACATTAATGCAGCTAAGCTTTCGCTCTAGATCTGGTTCTTATTAATAGCTAAGATAGCAAGGAAGATATCTGCTTCGTTATAGGGCAATTAAGTAGTAGATGGTTGAGCCATTATTATTAATAGGTAACGCGTTGCGTAAAGCTGATGGGGCTGACGGCTCGCTTGTACTGACGGCTCGCTTATAAATTACGTTATAAGTAAGTAGAAGATAAGTTAAAATAGGATAAGCTTTATATAATAAAGGACAAATGCTTTCTAACCTCTTCTATTTAGAGACTAATTACTAGTTCTTCTCTAGAGGAGAACTAGCTCCCTATATAATCCTTCTAAGACGCTAGTAAAACCCTTTGCCCCTTATCTATCTAACTGTGTTTTCTAGGACGCAGATAGAATATAGATAAAACCTCCTACTATCTTATCTGATATGTACCTTCTAGGGGATTCTATTATAATACGTATCTAGTTTTTAGGGTTCTTTTTATATTCCTTTTATATTCTTAGGGTTTTATCCTCTTATTCTTATTCTATTTATAGTCTTATAGATATATTTAAGTTCCTTCTTAGGAAGAAAGAGTAATATAAGCTTTAGATAATGTTAGCGACTTAGTTAATTAAGGTATAAGCACAGTAAAAGGGACGCGTAAGCCTATATAATTAGATTGTCTATAAATAAGGATCTAAAGCTAAAGAAAGGAAAGGAGAAGAAAAGTAGTACCGCTTAATATTTTATAAGATCTTCGTGTTATATAACCGTAATATTCTGCTAGGTTCTGCTAACTAAGTTCTACTATTTTCTACTAGTGCTATAATATTAAGTAAGAGTAAAGAAGTCTTTTATATGGCTAGGTAAGCTTTAAGTATATATTATAATATTATAGAGTTTACCTAGTGTACTAAGAGCTTAAAATTAGCTACTTCTAAAGTTTAGGTTAACTTTAAGTCCTCTCTCCTTTTTAATGTTATATAATATAAGCTTATCTTCTTAAATTAAGTCTTTAAATGGAAAGGCCTTAATATTAAGGTGGATAATATAGCTATTATACCGGATTTATTAGTGTATAGATTTCTACTCTATCTTATATTCTTCTTAAAGATACTTTTAGATTATATAATATAGGACGTTATTTATAAATGCATTATTAGCGACAATAGCACTAAGTCTTTATATAATACTATAGTCCTACAGTATTAAAAGCAGCGTTTAGAATTAATCCTCTCTACTATATAATGGAGTTATATAAAGTGCAAGAAGGCCTATTTTTAATATTTTATTTTAATCCACAAAGTATATATAAACCCTAAGTAAAAGATATTAATTTAGGGACGTTTAGATGTCTAGTAAGAGATAAACCTTAAATACTACTAATTAAAGCTTCTTTTATATAATATCCTTCTATATTCTAAATATATTCTAAATTATATTATTAATAATAGAGTAAGCCGTTATAATATAACCCTTAACCTTTAGATTAAGAACCCTATAAAATACGTAAAACTCTAGCTATTTAACTATTCTAAATAAGAGTCTTTATACAGTTATTAAGGAAATAAGCGCTATATTAATAGCGTCCTAATTTAGGGTGTTTTAAAGGGTAAGTATATTAAGATTATTTAACTACTCTGTATTGCGGAGCTATATATAACGTAGGTAATAGGGTTATAACAATAATAGGGTTATAACAGTCGGCTATTACCGCCTTCCTAATTGGGCTTATGGTTTAGAACACTAAAATACTACCCCCCTTAGCGGGCGTGTACTAGCCCTTTAGCGAGCGCTCTATATCTAGTTTCGCTTAATTATTACTAAACGGCTATAGCTACACGTAAGGACTATTTGGTTGCCTTAGAGAATTATTCTAGTTAGCCAACTTACCTAATATACGCTTCCTTAATATACGCCTCCCTAATATACGCCTTGTTTTTTTCTCTTTTACTTATATAAGATTGGATACGCGTACTGAATTTAAAATTTTAAAGTAGTGGGAGCTGGTTGTGCACACCAATATAGCGCCCGCTAAAGGGGGTAGTATTTTAGTATTCCAAACCATAAGCCCAATTAGGAAGGCGGTAGTTGCCAGCCGTTATAACCCTATCGCCGTTATAACCCTATCATCTATGTTAAAGATATTAAAGTTAATTGCGGGTTTTAAAACCTTTGCCGCACCTATAACCTTACTAAAAGGTCGCGCCGTACTTCTAAACTTACGTATACCTATCTCATCATTAAAAACTATTGTTTTTCCTACTCTTAAAGCCTAATTCCGCTTACTTAGTGTTATAGGAAACCCCCGTAACACCTTATACACATTTACCTATTTCCATTAACTTAGTAACTAGAGACCGACTATAAGATAACAATCTAACCGCAATCTACGGCAATCTAATAGCAACTTACTACATTTTACTATATTCTACTAAGTTCCACTAAGTTCTACTAAATCCTGCTAAGTTCTGCTAAGACTACTACCTAAATCCTATTCTGCTTTATATATATATTAACTAAGCAACCAAGTCTATAACATATACTCTTTTTTCCTATTTTTCTACCTTCTTTTCTTATATAATGGCTTAAATTTTTACACAGTTTATATATATAGCTTAATAATATCTACCTTGCTATATATTATCGCCGCTTATACTTACTCCGTAATAATAATAATAATTCATTACTTAACGTCCGATTTGGATCCCTATTAGGCCCACGCAGACTACTCCTTATATACATATAGGGAGAAAACTCTATTTAAGAAAACCCCGTAATCTATCTCTCTGCCTTTTAGGACTCGCCTATAAGGCGCCTATAAGTCACTTATAGTGCTCCTACTACTTTACTTTTTAACCTCTTTAGGAACTACTGCTATCGTAATAAGCCTACGGACGCGCTAGTATTGTAAACTTTACTCTACTACTATAGAGTTATTAGGGGGCGCCCGTTGCTCGCCCCCCTACCCTCTATTACCATTTCCTTTACAACCCGGAACTGGTTTAGTACATTTTAGCTAATAAGCTACTGGGTAACCGCCTTAAGGCCTTTTTATATTAAGAGTAGTGTCTTATAATTCTCTACATCAGGATTTTTTTTTTGGGCGCGTTGTTGCAAACGAAAATCGGGGTCTGCAAAACCTGCGTAAGTCGCAATTTTGGCAATTTGCGGCGATTTGC
>Ga0307515_10018049_pt1 | contig 12806 bp, 2 predicted proteins | sample 17_EM_MG_FD_194513 | JGI IMG/M metagenome (GOLD analysis project Ga0307515, IMG submission 194513) | Populus trichocarpa ectomycorrhiza microbial communities from riparian zone in the Pacific Northwest, United States - 17_EM | ecosystem: Host-associated > Plants > Roots > Unclassified | place... | reverse complement strand
ACCTCCTATAGTCTCTTTAGTATTTTAATAGGTTATAGCCCTCTATATAGCTTATACCTTATTAGTTTATTTCTTTAGTAATCTAAACACTCCTTAGTAACCTTTCTAGCTATCCTTTAGATTCCGTTAATAATATACTCCTCCTAAAGTCTTAACACTAAGCCTATAGCTCTATTATGTCCTTAAGTTAGTCCTTTATAGAAATCTTCTATAAATTGCTCTGCTATACTTCTTAGGATATACTTCGCTTCTTGGTTTTTATATATATCCGTCTATAAATCTTCTAGCTATACTTCTAGAATTCTTTATATCTAAAAGCTTTCTAATAACTTATAAATTTTCTCTAATTCTTCTTAAGTTGCTATAATTTTTAGATAATTGTACCTAATTAATCTATCTATATCTTTTTACAATAAAGCCCCTAATGGCTTCTTATTATTTTGTAGTTTAGCCTTTTAACTTAGAGCATCTGCTCGTGTATTATCTATACCCTTAGTATACTAAATCTTAAAATGGTATTCTATAAGCATCTCTACCTATCTAACCTATCTTTAGTTAAGTTCCTTTATTATTAGGAATCCTGTTAGGTTCTTATAATCTATCTTAACTATAAATAGTTTCTCTATTCCTTATAAGAATGCTCTCTATTTCTTTAGTGCTATAACTATACCTAATAACTCCTTATTATAGATGTTATAGTTTAGTTCTAGTAGTATTATCTTCCGACTGTAATATGCTACTAGGTGCTATCCATCTAGATGCTTTTATACAAAGTATACCCCTAATATAAAGTCTAATATATCTATCTTAACAACCGTTTCTAGTCCTAGTTAATATATTTTAAAAACTAGCTTCTAGGTAAACAACCTTTTAACTTCTTTAAATAGTTCTTATTATTTCTCTCCCTATACCTATAGTTCTTCTTTCTTTATTAACCGCGTAAATGGCTTAATGTCCTTTAACTACTACGCTATAAACCTTCTATAGTAATTACAAAACCTTAGAAACGATCTTAACTACGTAATGTTCTTTAGTTCTTACTAATTTACTATAGCCTTAATCTTCTTTAGATTTATGCTAAGTTAGCCTAGTTTAATAATAAATCTAATAAAATCTGTCTTCCTAGTAAAGAACTCGTATTTCTTAATTACTACTAGTATTTGTTTTTCTTATAGTCTCTTTAAGACCTATTTAACGTATTCCCCGTGTTCTTCCTTAGTTATTAAGTAAATAATAATATCGTTAAGGTATACTATAACAAATTCATCTAAGTATTCTCCTAATATATTGTTAATTTACTTCTGAAACGTTATTAGTATATTTATAAGCCCGAATTATATAACTAATAGTTTATATAGTCCTTCCTTTAACCTAAAGGCTGCCTTCTATTTATTGCCTTTCTTAATTCTAATCTAATAGTATGCCTATCTTAGATCTATCTTTATAAAGATTTATACATTACCTATCCTATCTTAGATCTCGCTAATTAAGGGTAAAGGATACCTATTCTTTCTAGTAATGCTATTTAACTATCTATAGTTAATATACAGCCTTAGCTTACCGTTCTTCTTTAGGATAAATAATACTAGATAACCCGCTAATAATTGTAATAGTTTAATATATCCTTTTTATAAGTTCTCTTAGATAAACTCTTTTAATACTCTACCTTCTTCTTTGGTAAGCTTATAGATTAGAAAGAACCTTAAACTTATTCCTAGTTTTAATTCTATCTTATAGTCCTATGCTGCATATTCTAACAGCTTTTTACTTTTTAGTGACTATAGTTTCTTACTATACTTATAGTATCTCTTTAGTATATAGCTTAGTCCCTTTTCTATTTCCTCGTAGGTTACTCCTACTTAGTACTATACCAACTTAGCTTATTATTATATCTTACGGCGTTAAGTATCTCTAATATTAACCTAACCTATAACCTAATTAATCTTTAGATTATACTCCTGTAACTAAGGCATCCCTAGTATCGCCTTATTCTTCCCTAACGGTAGGATATTAAAAAATATCCAAATTTGTCTTCCTTTAATAGTTAACTAAATAGGTCCTATTTTGAGATTAATAATACCGTCTCCGTAGGCTATTAGATCTCCTAAAATTGTTACTAATAAATATAGGTGCTCCTTTCTCCTATATAGTAGTCCTATTCTTTTAACTACTACTAATAAGATATAGTTCCTTATTGCTCCACTATCTATTAATACTTTAAACTATTAATCTTACTATTTAACTTATAGATTTAAGTATCTTTCTTAAATTCCTTTAAGGGTCTAAGGCTCTACCACTAGTTCCCTCTAATTCTATAGGCCTCTACTTTTCCTAACTATTAGCTACTAGATCCTATTTATACTTGGTCTAACTTAGGCTAATACTTAGTTCGCTTTTTATCCTTAATATACTATAGATAGGTGTTCTCTAGATATTCCTACTATTATTATTTATTTAGGCATTCTTCTATAAGAAATCTTCCTAGTTAAAGTATTAAGTCCCCTTATTTTTGCACTTTTACTAAGTACTAGTTATATATATACTTAGCGTTTTAGTATTTTACCTCGTCCGTTATTTAATATATTCTTATTAGATATTTCCGATTCTTATCTTTTAGTGTTTTATATATACTACATATATTATCCACGTATGCTATCTATAATAGTGTGTAATATACTTAGTATCTTAGGTTAACTCTTAGCTCGTCTTTATCCTTAAGTTTAAACCTTTTTTATATTAATCTAAGCGTTATAACTTTATTCGTAGGTACTAAGATTTATCTTTTACTTCTTTAGTCCTCTAATTGCTTTTCTAGATCTTTTAACATTATAATTAAGGCTCCCTTAATATAAGTTATAGCCTTTTCTATAATTGGGTGGTCTTAGATAACTTTTTTATCTAACCATATATAGAAATCTTCCTACTTATTATTATGTCGCTGCCTATACCACTTTTAGTATAGCTACTTAAGTATATACGTTTTATCCGTAAGGAAGTATCTTCTTATTACTGCATTGTAATAGCCCTTTATATATTATTTCTTAAATCTAGTTAGGATTTCTAAATTCTCTTCTTATTCTAGTTTGGTAAGCCACTTAGCTCTTAATATGCCTACTCTTAGCCTATTAGTGATTCTTTATACTAGCGCTCTGTCCCTTATACAACCTAGCAGACTAGATCTCTTATCTAGTTTCTGCTCTTACTATAAGGTAATTCTTACTCTAAATTCCTCTATAGTTTCTTTTCTTTCGCGTCTTATAAGTAGATCCTTAAAGTCTTTATACTTCTTAATCTTAGTATTAACTTTTTAATCTTTAGGCTAAACACCGTGTTTAACTAGTAAGTCCTCTAGGTCTATATATTTATCTCCTAATCTAACTACTACCTAGATTATAGATTCTCTAATCTATAAAGAAGCTCCTTATCTCTTACCTATAGGTGTCCTTATTTATACTCTAAATTTTTAGTCCCTTAGATTCTTTAATCCTAAGCTTACTTCTAACTTAAGCTTAGCTCCTGCCTTAGTCTAACTAGGCGTCTATAGTGTTCTTATCTTGTCTTAAGAGTCTTAAATCTTATCTATCTTATCTTAAGAATTTAATGCCTGTGGGAAACTCTGTTTTAAGCTTATTTGTATATTCCTAAACTAAGCTGCTGCCCTACTCCATCGGTTTTCGTCCGTTATAGGTCCTTAGGTATGCCTTATCTCGTCTTAAAAATCTTAAGCCTTTGGCCTTTTACCTTTATTAAGTAGTAAATTAGCACTAGTAGTCGTCTACTTACTTAATCTTTATAAGATGCTCTTCTTGCCGTCTTATAAAGTAATAGATGCCGTATCCAACAGTGTTATAATACCTATTACTAAACCTTGCTCTATAGCGGTCTCAGTCTCTACTTCTAATACTAATGTCTTAAGATCTTCTTTCTTAATATCGCTAAATAGATTTTTCCTAAAGTCCCTTTTTAAATACTGCCTTATTAATACTATACTAAAAGTTACTATTAGATCTTTGTCGCATTTATAAAGCCTATTTTACTCTTTATAGTCTTAGATAGCTCTTAGTTTCTCTAAACTAGGTTCCTATAGCTAATAGCTTACGCTATACTTAGCGTCTTTATAAATTCGGCACGCGTTATTATAGCAAAACGTAAAGTAGTTAATTAAACAATCTTTTATTCCTTGTAGTGTATTATTGTCCCTCTATATATATATGCCATCTGCTAGTCCGGTTCCCTTTATTATATAGTAATTCTAACTATCTTTATAATCTCTAGCGAAATAACCCTATTTTCCGTAATTTATATAAGCTCCCTCTTTAAACCATTTTTCTTATTATAGAGTCCGCCTAAATGTCTTCTGCTACTAAAATCCCTAATTTAGCCTTTGCTCCCTAGACCTTTAATTACTTAATCCTTATTCTCTTAGTTTCTATAATATCTTACTCCATCTCTTATAGGCTTCTTTAGTACCACTTAGGTCTATTAACTTTGCGCTATACTATATTTTCTAACTTAGCTTTAGTTAATGCGTACTTTGCGCCTTATATAACTATAGAACTCTATCCTAACCTCTCTTAGTCTGTTCCCTTTAGTAGATCCTATTATTAATCTTTATTACTTAATCTATTAACTCCCTTAGAGTATCCACATCTTCTATTAGAATAATTACATCCTAGACTTTAGCCTTAAGTCCCTATTTATACTATACTATAAGCGCCCTATTATTCCACTTAACTTATATTGCTAGCGTTTAGAACTACGTTATATACTTAATAGCTAAGGTTTATTACATAATGTCTTAAAGCTTTCTTTCCGCCGTAGTTATTACCTTTAGGTCTCTAAATATCTATATAAGTCGCTCTATAAATCTATTCTAGCTTAAGAATATAAACCGTACTTCTTAGTTTATCGTTATTATTCTATTTGCTTATATCTCTATAAGGTAAAGCTTAAACTACTTAAGTGCTCTTTCTAATAAGAATAATCCTACATACGCTATTTAATCTATAGGTATTGCTAGCTTTGCTCCCTCTTACGTAATCTTAAAATGTATTTACGTAAGGAATCCTTTAAGCTTTAATCTCTCTTCTAAGAATCTTTTAATTAATGGTAACTTAACCTTTACTGCTCCTATCCTATTAACTCTTTATTTAAATGCCGTATTATTTTCTATTAACTGGTTAACTATTTCTTATAGTTGTCTAACCGTTACAGGTTGTTGTAAGTTAGTATCTGCTATATTAGTATTACTTCCTAACCTTGAAGTAGTTGCCGCCGTTAATAGCGTTATAGTGGCTGCTTTTAGTAGCATGTTATTCAACTTTTAATACTATAACTAGGTAGTAATTGTATAACGGAACCTTATAGTAAGTACTATAATAGGTCCTGTTATTGGGCTAGGTGTGTAGGTAATGCGTAAAGTTAATAACATAATAATAACTGGTAGAGTGGTTGCCTAATAGATTAACTCTAATTATATTCTAAGAATTACTATAAGGAAGGAACTATCTAGGTAGGGACTAAGGGTCCTTAAATACACAACCGTACTCCTATAAAATCCTTCTTATACGTAAGGTACGTGTACTCTATCTACTTTATTGCGCAGATTATATAGATTACACAGATCGTATAGATTATATCACGTGACTTGGTTACTATTCCTTGTTATATGGTTCTACCGGATCTATCTTGGACCGTACTTGTATTAACTAACTAGCTTCCTCCGACTCTTCTCTAAGTAGTTATAACATTGTACTTAAAGCGTCTATAACACGATGCTGTTGGAAATTCATTACTTACTAATTAAGAGGGCTGTTAGCAGCTTTATTTGTAATTTTAAGCATCTTACCGCCGCTAATTAGCAGCTCATTCTAAAAGCCTTTAAGGTTAAAAGCAAAACCTTAATCTTTAATTTACTTACCGGCGACGCCAGGAACGGGTATATTAAGTAGCTAGTAGTTAATATAAGACGACAGTAGGCGTTTACTGGTTGAATTAGGTGGGTTAATAAAGAATTAGAGCTTAATAGCAAGTTAAAGGATTAATTTTATAGAGAATTTAGTTTAAGATTATAGATAGTGCGGGTAATGTAACTAAGCTATAATTAAATCACCTATTACGACTTTTTTCTTAGTAGTATTACACGTTAATTTAATACCCTAAATGCTTTGCTTATAGATTAATCACCTTTATAGCTTTATATTAAATATTTCTAGATTCTCTAAAATTAAATTATAGATTTAACTTCCTCCTTAACTTTCTCCTTAACTTCTACCTTTATCCCTTATAGTTAGAACGCTTTAATACTACTCCTATATTGCATCTGCAATATTCTTATACCGCTAGCTTATTACCTACTCCTTAATATTGGTAGAAATGATATACTTATCAGCATTTAAATTATCCTCGCTTTTATACCTAAAGTCCTTATCCTACGGGTTACGGCCGTTTTAGTTTATAAAGTTATAAACTGCCGTAAGCGCCCATATAATCTTAACCTACGTCTTTTATATATAGCCTCTGCGGCCCTTATTAAAAATAAGGAAACGTAATTTAAGTACACAAAACGTCCGTTTAATTACATTCCTTAGCTATAAATGGCGCAGGTTATATAGCTCGTACTTATTCTTAGGCCTTTAGGCCACTTTAGCTTGCTCCTTTAAATAATATCTAACCTTTTAATAGGGTATAAGAACTATAGGATCGTCTACAGCGTATCTAGCGTTAGCTAGATAATATCGTCCTAGTAGTAGTATACTAGAGCCTTAATCTTCAGCGAAACTAAATACTTAGCCATTATACGCAGAGCCTTCTTAACCGGGTAATATATAGACAAAGTTTATATTAAAATCGCATACCGTAAGCACGTTCTGCGATATAAATTCCTTCCTATTTCGCCATATAGATTGCTTAGCTTTATATACTAAAATTAGAATATGCGAGCCGTTAAGGGCGTTAATACAATCACTGAAAAAGGGCTATATTTTATTATCAGATTTAACCCAATTAGGCGTTTAATTGGGCGGCAATTTAATAATATCCTTATGCAGCTTGCATAGAGCATTAAGGACCTTATAGAAGGCTCTACTTTAGGTAAGCTCTAGCCTAATATTACTTAAATATTAACTGCTTACAAGCTAATTATATATAGAGAGTACTGGAACTCCCACGCAACGAGCCTTTAACTAAGCCTACCTCTATATATAGCTATAAATATCATTAGCTTCTAAGCCGCTAATATGTCTTCTTACCCGCTTAGATTATATTCGTTAACGAGCCTATTAAGGAGTAATATAAATAGCTCTTAATTAAGCCGGGTTAACGTCTTAATCGCCTATAGAGGCCTAAGTAGCAGTTCTACCGTCCTTACCTTGCCGCGTAGAGGGTTAACAATTTGCTAGCGTCTACGACTAGGCATAGGAAGGCTTTTTATATAATCTATAAGCATCTAGATCAATACTAGGAGCGCTAGAAGGCTTGTAGATACTACTATTAATATTTAGGGCTTTATATTCGGAGGTCACGTAATGGCGATACTTGTGTGAAAATTATTAAAAATACGGTTAAGTCAATTGACCTAGCCGGACGGGCAGTTAAACAGTACCCCCCCCCCCCATAGAAGTGGAGGTACTAGTAAGATTGGGCGCTTTTAACCTACCAGGTAGGCGATTTTTACCAAAATCGCGCAGTCTATTCTACTTTTGGCTATATAATCGCGGCTGACGCGAGGACTCCACCTAGCCAGATAGGGGCTCGACTTTTAGCTACTAAGACCACCCACCTGCCTAAAATCCACCTGGGCTACTAAACGGACGACTTCTACCAGGTGGATATTGATCTAGGTGGCCCGTAAGCCACCAGGTGGGCCTAGGTAGGCCTAGGTAGATTTTTTAACCACCTACCTAGTCGATTTGACCTGGCCAAAAAAAGCTATGTTAATAGTAGATGCATTAATTGCTTAATTTATCTATTTAGGGAAAGCTAGTAGCTATATAATACAATATTAAGGAGGCTGGTGCCTAGCCTCCTAACGCCACCAGAGGATCGATTCTTAACACTTCCACTTAAACTAATGGTGTAGATTGATAGCTCCCACTTAATCCTTATAGGTAGATGAAAAATAACAGGGACTTCCTTCTTTAAGCCTTATTAAACCTTAAAACCTCTTTATAAGAAAATAGGGGAAGAGTGCCTAATAAAGTCCCTTCTGGTAAAATGGATTGCATACAGTCACCACCTTTAGCTAAGCTAATAGCAATTTCCTATCCCCGGGATGGAAAATCCTAATTAGTCTATTTAATAATTGCGCCCGGCAGAATTCCATACCACTACCTAAATTTAGTAGATATTTTTAACACGCCTTTGCGTTATATAGGGTAGATCTATAAGGCAGGGTAACTGATATAAGAGTGTCTTAATATTAGTATTTATGCGTTCTTAACCCTAGTGCGTTTCTAAAGGCAATAAACTTGTCTTTTAGTAGGGCTTTAGTAAGTCCGTCCACTACCTATTTTTCTATTAGGATGTACTATAGATCTACGTCCCCCTCGGCCTATCTTTCCCGTACGTAGTAGTGTTAAATTAAGATATGTTTTATCCTAGGGTGGAATTAAGGGTTCTTGGCTAGGGCTATAGCGCCTTAGTTATCTCTATAGATGATAGTCGCTATTAGCTCTTCTTCCGATTTAAGTAGCTCTACTAGGAGGTTCCTAAGCCAGACGGCTTCCTTAGTAGCTTATATTTCTCCCATATATTCTACCTTATAGGAGGAGAGTGTAATAACTAACTACCTTTTTAATGACTAGTTAATTGCTCTACTTCCAATATTAAAGATATAGCCTATAGTAGAGCGTCTAGTTGCAATATCTTCCGCCTAGTTTAAGTTGGTATATCTAACTAGCTCTTCTAAAAAGCTAGAGTAGTTTAGTTCTAGGTTAATAGTGCCTTAAAGGTATTAAAAGATTCGTTTTATAGCTTTAATATAGGGTTCTCCTAGGTTAGTTATATAGCGGCTAATACCGCGTATATAATATCTGGTCTGGTTCCTAGTATGGCGTATATTAGTAACCCAATTACCCTAACATACCAGTTCTAGTCTATTTCTATAGCTATAAAGCCTTCCTTAAATGGTTTTAGTTTATTAGTATCCATAGAAGTTAGAACTAGTTTACACTCTTATATATTAAATTCCCGTAGTACTTTTTTAATATACCCCTTTTAGTAAAGTTAAAGGGAGCGTGTAAGGCAGTATTGCTAGGGTGTACAATAGGGAGCAGGCAAGCCGAGCATAAGTTACATAGGGAGTTAATAGAAGAGGACGATATGGTAATAAGGGTAGGTAATAGCCTAAGTACAAAGACAAACCGATGGGGGAGGAAGGAGGCTGCAAGCCCGAGGAGCTTATAAGGGGTGGCTAAGGCCTAGCCGAAGGCTAGCCTTGGCAGCCCCTAAGAGCTTCCGGAATATAGCCGAGTAAGGGACCAAAAGTATCCTTATAGAGCGGGTTGGTCAGTCTCTGCGTACTAACATTCCTAGGTAGTAGGTGCAAGGCCCTAGGTTGGTTATCTAGAAGCGTTTACTAAGAGCGTCTTTAATTTTTTATATTCCGTTTTTATTAGGGCCTACTATTAGTAGGTCGTCTACGTAGACTGCCAGGTAGATATAATCTTTAGCAAATACGCTAAGGTTAGATAAGAGGGGTAAAAAGCCTAAACCTTTTAGGAAGAGGGCTAGAGTGCAGTACTAGATTTATAGTAATTGTTTAAGTCCGTAAAGAGCCTTATCTAGTTAATAAACTCTTTTTATCCCGTCTTCTAGCCCCGTTAGTTACTTAACGTATATTTATTTATTAATTGCTCTATAGAGGAAGGCTGTCTTAACGTCTATTTATTCGATTTTAAGGTCAAGGGCTGCGGCTATAGCGAAGATCGTTTTATAGCTTATTGGTTTAACTACTAATACAAATATCTTATTATAGTTAACGCCTTCTTATTATTTAAATCCGCGTATAACCCAGCGGGCTTTATACCGTAGTATTTCACCATTTAGTCCTCTTTTAAGTTTATAGACCTATTTCCCTTATAAGACCCGTCTGTTTAGGGGAGGGTTAACTAAGGTCCACGTAATATTGTTAAGTAGGTATTACGGACGCTTTAAGTACGATGTTACGACTACTTAGGGAAGAGTCGGAAGAAGCTAGTTGGTTAATTTAAGCACGGTCTAGGATAGAGCCGGTAGAACTATATAACGAGGAATGGTAACTAAGGTTATATAATATGCTACGTATTAAATAAGAGGAATAAGAGGAACTTACGTACCTTATATATAAGACGTATATTACGTATAAGAAGAATTTTATAGGAGTACGGTTGTGTATTTAAGGACCCTTAGTCCCTACCTAGATAGTTCCTTCCTTATAATAATTCTCAGAATACAATTAGAGTTAATCTATTAGGCAACCACTCTACCAGTTATTATTACGTTGTTAACTTTTATACTTGCATTTCCTATACACCTAGCCTATTAATGAGCCTATTATAGTTCCTGCTATAAGGTTCCGTTATATAATTACTACTACGGTTACAGTATTAAATATAGAAAGTTGAATAATATGCCACCAAAAGCAGCCACTATAACGCCATTGACGGCGGCAACTACTTTAAGGTTAAGTAACGACACTAGTATAGTAGACACTAACTTATAGCAACCTATAACGGTTGGATAACTATAAGAGATAGTTAACTAGTTAATAGAAAATAATGTAATGTTAGAAAATAGGATTAACGGGATAGGCGTAGTAAAGGTTAAGTTACCATTGATTAAAAGATTCTTAGGAGAGAAGTCAAAGCTTAAAGGATTCCTTACGTAAATGCACTTTAAGGTTGCGTAAGAGGGAGCGAAACTAGTAATACCTATAGATTAAATAGCGTATATAGAATTGTTCCTAACAGGAAGAGCACTTAAATAGTTTAAGCCTTACTTTATGAAAATCTAGGTAAATGGAATAACGACTATAAACTAAGAGGTATAGTTTATGTTCTTAAGCTGGAATGGATTTGTAGAACAACTTATATAAATATTTAGAGACCTAGAGGCAGTGACTATAGCGAAAAGAAAACTCTAAGATATTATATAACGAACCTTAGCAATTAAATACATAACATAGTTCTAGACGTTAGCGACGTAAGTAGAGTGGAATAATAGGGCGCTTATGGCATAGTATAAATAGGGACTTAAGGCTAAAGTCTAGGACGTAATTATTCTAATAGAAGATGCGGACACCCTAAGGAAACTAATAGATTAAGCGATTAAGATTAATAATTGGATCTACTAAAGGGAATAGGCTAAGAGAGGCTAGGATAGAGTTCTATAGTTGTATAAGGCGTAGAGTATATAACAACTAAAGCTAAGTTAAAAACTATAGTATAGCGCAGAGCTAATAGACCTAAGTAGTACTAAAGAAGCCTATAAGAGATGGAGTAAATAACTATAGAAACCTAAAGGATAAGGATTAAGTAATTAAAGGTCTAAGGAGTAGAGGCTAAACTAGGGATCTTAGTAGCAGAAGACGTTTAGGCGGACTCTATAATAAATAAAATAGTTTAAAGAGGGAGCTTATATAAATTGCGGAAAATAAGGTTACTATATTAGAGACTATAGAAGTGGGTAGAGTTACTATATAGTAAAAGGGATAAGACTAGTAGACGATATATATATATAGAGGGACGATAATATACTACAAGGAATAAAAGAATGTTTAATTAGAAGTTTTGCGTTTTATTATAATAACGTATATTAAATTTATAAGGATACTAAGTATAGTGCAAGCTATTAGCTATAAGAGCTATATTTAGCAGAATATAAAGGAACTAATAAACTAGTTCGTAGATTGGATATTAAAGACGATAAATTTAATAAAGGCGAAATATTTTGTGATGATAAGGTAATAAAGGCGGTTTACTAAAAACGCGTAGCTATTAAAGATATTATACTAGAGGTAGAGGATAATTCCACTATAGAATAAGGAATATTAGTAGGGATTAAAACCCCACTAGATACGATGTCTATTGCTTTACGAGACGTAAGAGAAGTAGAATAGCGAGCTACTTTGGCACTTAATAAAGGCAAAAGGCTAAAGACTTAAGACTCTTATAAAGAGATGCGAGATAACTAAGATTCTTAAAACAAGATAAGGTAAGCTTAAGGACCTATAATAGACGATAACCGATAGAGTAGAGTAACGGCTTAGTTTAGTAATATATGAATAAGCTTAAAACGAAGCTTTCTAAAAGTATAAAACTCTTAAAACGAGATGAGTAAGATTTAAGATTCTTAAGATAAGATAAGAACACTAAGTAAGCCTAGTTAGACTAAGGCTAGAGTAAAGCTTAAGATAGAAGCAAGCTTAGGATTAAAGAATCTAAGGGACTAAAGATTTGGAGTATAAATAAAGGCACCCGTAAGTAAGAGGTAAGAGGCTTCTTTATAGATTAGAGAATCTGTAGCGCAAATAGCGATTAGACTAGGAGACAGATATATAGACCTAGAAGACTTACTAGGAGAATATAGTGTTCGGCCTAAAGATTAAAAAGTTAATACTAAGATTAAGAAGTAAGAAGACTTTAAGGATTAATCTATAAGACGTAAACTAAAAAAAACCATAGAAGAGTTTAGGTAAAGAATTATTATATAGTAAGAATAGAAACTAGATAAGAGATCTAGTATATTGGGATGTATAAGGGACAGAGTACTAATATAAAGAATTACTAATAGGCCTAAGGCAGGCATATTAAGAGCTAAGTAGCTTA
>Ga0307515_10018048_pt1 | contig 12806 bp, 9 predicted proteins | sample 17_EM_MG_FD_194513 | JGI IMG/M metagenome (GOLD analysis project Ga0307515, IMG submission 194513) | Populus trichocarpa ectomycorrhiza microbial communities from riparian zone in the Pacific Northwest, United States - 17_EM | ecosystem: Host-associated > Plants > Roots > Unclassified | place... | reverse complement strand
TTTTGTTCAAGTTTTATTTGTTTTCAATTTAATCATTCAATTCTAATTTGTAAATGTAAGTTTTTCAATTCGGTCTTTCTACTTGTGATTCCTTATTTTTTTCCTTTGCTTTTTTGTCAAAGTTTTTATAGTTTTCAATTTTATCTCTCATATCATGTTTTTGATTTTTTTTCAATAAGAATAATACTAATTTCAATTTTATCCTTTTTCTTTTGATTTTTTTTCATTTGTCATTTTATCAAAGTTTTTATGGTTTTTATTTTTATCCTTTAAATCATGTTAATGTTTTTTGTTATTTCAGCAGCAGCAACAACAACAATAATAGTAGTAGTAGTAGTAAATCATTCTAAATTCTAATTTATAATAATAAATTCTAAGAAATTCTAAATTACATTTTTAATAAATTCTAAATGAATAAAAATTTGAATTCTATTCAAATAAAATGGAATAAAAAATAAAATATATAAAAATATTATATAAATTAAATTTATTATATAAATCTAAATGTATTAGATATAGTCTATTAATTAAATATAAGAGGTAATGAAATATAATAGGAACATATTAGATAGGTAATAGGAATATAATAGAAATGGTCCTAAAACGAATATCTGGAGTAGCTATTTATAAATAGAATTCAGGTAGTGCGTGTCAATATCAAGATAAAAAAAATTACGAATATAATTGAATGGTGAAATTTTTCTTTGTCCATGAAAAGTTTCAATAATAATAGTGGTGGTGGTTATACTAGTAGTAGTAGTAGTAGTAATAATAGCCTTCAAATTAATTTATATATTTTTTATTTTAATAATATTATTATTATTACCACTATTATTATTATTATTATTATTATTATTATTATTATTAGTGATAATAAAAGTAATAATATAGCAAACCATATGAGGAAGTAGTTTTTGTCTTGTATAAAGAATTTGGTGTTATTTGCATGAAACAAGATTCCGTGAGGTAAGAGAGAGATTGTGGATTCCCTGAAACTGAAACACATGTTTGTGTCTTGTTTTTTTCATTAGATCTCTATCTAACTTATCTGATGTCCATGTTTTGATGTCATCACGATGGAATTTGCAGGACTCCATATGGTTGACAGCACATCTTTCATAATAACAAATATAGATATATGATTGGAGCCCTTTTCTTGAACTTTCTTAATTAGGAAAAAAAAAAACTAAGAGGTAGGGGTGATCATTTTCGGTTCGGTTCGGTTTTTAACTACAAAAAACAACCAAACCGGTTTTTTTTTTTTGAAAAAACAAACCGAAACCGAGTCAAACCGACCGGTTTCGGTCCGGTCCGGTTCGGTTCTTGATTTCAAAAAACTGAGAAAACCTATATGCTCATATTTCTTCTCGAACTTGTCAGTAAGATGCCTTTTCAGGGAAACGTGATTAGACACTATGTACAAAGGAAAGAGTCACTATCTTTTTTTTTTTTTTACTACTTTTATCTAGAGGCACGCCTTTATAGTAGTAGATTGTTGGCCCATATTATATTGTAATAAGTTGCAAGTAGGATTAAATTTGTTTTGAATGTAAAAAATATAAAAGGTTTTTTTCTAGTAGGAAAAAAAATTTAAATCATGTGGAGGTTGATCCAGCATAACCTAGTCGACTTGATGAGTTCAAAAGTAGCTTGGACAACCAATAAAAATATAGTTTGACTAAAAAATTTCAAGACAACTCCTTTTAAAAAAAAAACTATTAAGACAACGACATATTGAGTTGACCCGAGTCAACTTGGGTTAACTTATTAAATTTGCGACTTAGGTCACAAAACCATAACAAACCCATATAAAGCAAATCAAAACAAAATATGAAGTCTAGTTCCCAATCAATCCAATATTGATTAATGAAATTGAAAAAATATATTTTAAAAAGAACAAAAAAACAATGCTGAAACAACTAGAGTTAATTTGTCAAATCCATAACCCGAGTCATGAAACCAAGATAGCTCCTTAAAAGAGAAATCAAAACAAATTATGAAGCTCAATTCTCAATCAATCTAATATTGAAGGATAAAATTAAAAAAAAAATCAATTAAAATAAAGACAAAAAACTCAACTCATCCAAAGTTAACCCTCTAAACTCATGATTTGGATCATGAGATATGGACAACCTTATAGCATAGAAAACAAACCAAAAAAACAACTCGAGTTACCCTGCTAAACTCGCGACTCAAGTCACAAGATTGAGATAACCTCATATAAAACAAATCAAAACAGATTATGAAGCACAATTCCTGATTAACCTACTGCTGAAGAATGAATGTAAACCCCTAGTAAAAAAAATTAGAGGATTAGGTATGTTAATTTGGTTTACCATGGTATGGACTGCAAACCCCAGGAAGAATTTTATTGTGTTAGTAAAAATATCATAAATTAAACTTAATAATGACATGGGTTAATTAAATATTTAAAATGGAAAATATAATAAATCATTGAAAAGAACTTTTTCAATGAATGAATATTTAGATAGATATTTTAAAACGGTGTGAGACATGATTCTGATTAAATGAAAAACACATGAAATAGGTATAAGGGCATTGTGGTCTTTAACCAAACATAAAAGGAAGAGTATTTTTTTTTTTATTTCTTTACCAAATTCTTAAGGGGAAAACACAAAAAAAAAAGTAGATTTAAGGGGTTAAAAGAGATTTTGGGTGGATTAAATGAGAAAAGCCCAAGATTTATAGGTTTTTTAAGGGTGTAAAGTAAGAGTTTTGAAAGGTAAAAAGGGGGAGTGAAGAGTACCGAAGGAGAAACTTGAGTTTCTTTGCAATTTCCCCATTGATTTATCATCGTTGAGAGGTAAAGAACCTTATTTATTAATTGATTGAAGTTGTGATGTGTTTATGAGCATATTATGATGTATACATTATGGAAAGTTGAGTTTAATGTATCGTGTTGTTTGGAATGATATTTTTAACTTAGAATTATGTTTTTGGACGAGAATAAGATTTGTGTCAAGTGAGAATTGTGGAAAATTAGAAAGAAAACATGTCTTTTTTTTTATCAGTGAATTTCAGCCTAGATAAATGGGGAAATAAATTTAATTATTTTAATTGTTATGAAAATTGGATTGAGTTGTGTTACTATCGATATAAAAATGAAGGATAAAAAGTGAATGATATAAAAGTACTCATCTATAGCATAGGTTCAGCCTATGGAATCCTTAAGGGGGGGGATGAAATTGATTTAAATGTTGCGTGGAATTGTGTATGTGATGAGGTAAAATGATTTATAAAAAGAAAAAGAAATTAAGAAAAACTAAAAAGGAACACATGGTTTCTTAAAATGGAAGGGGGGTGTATTTGGTCAAGGACTTCCATGGTGAATTTCTTTGTGATGGATGAAAGTTCTCATTTAACTATGAATGTGTTGTGTGATGTGTTAAATTAGTTGGAAATATAAAATGAATTGAGAAAGAGGTATTTATTCCATGTATTATATAGAAATAATGAGAATTGTTATTTGGAACCTAGATATGATTCCTAGTTTTATGGAATCGAAAGTAATAAAATTAGTCTTGTGTTAACAGGGGGTATTCTAGCAGCTATACCACATGTCGGAGGAGGTGCAAGATCATCATGTATGACAGGTAGGTGTCTAACACATATTCTTAGTTAACTATTATGCCAATAGAACTGTTAATTTTATTTCTTTATGATTTCTAAATTGGTTTTGAAAAATAAATGAATTGGTGAAAAAAAATGAAAGAAGAATTGATATTTGATTAGTCATCCATGGTATAAAGACTAATGATATTAGTTGGTTTGATATCAACATTGAATTTAAAGGAAAAATAAATGGATGAAAAACTTGATTAGTCATACAAAAAATGAAGGCTAATGATGTCAATTATTATAAAGAACTTGATTAGTAGTTCCCAATACGGGAGACTAATGATACCAATAGGTTATATTGATATCGACATTTACATAAACTTAATTAGTAGTTCCCGATACGGGAGATTGATGATACCAATAGGTTATATTGATATCGATATTTACATGAACTTGATTAGTCGTTTCCAATACGGGTGATTAATGACACCAATGAGGTTTATTGGTATTGACATGAACATGAATGAAAAATATAAAAATGAACTTGATTAACCGATCCGAAAAGTGGTAAAGACTAATGATGTCAATGTGTATTAGCATTGGCATGCACTTAAGAATTTGATTAGCTATCCAATAGAATGGAAGCTAATGATAACATGTGGATTGATATCTATATACCCTTCATTAACCATATTTTAGGTGATGATTAATTATATCAAATTAGAATTAATATCGACATTAATTAGTTGACCTGAGTAATGGGTGACTAATGACATTATGATGTTAATGCTGGTAACTAGAGTAAGAAAGAAAATGAAATGATAATGAATACAAGATGAAATGCCTTACTTTTCAATTGGAAATTTATGAAAATAAAAAGGGAATTTCATTATATTCTTTGATATAATAATTGTTTATTAACTTTTCCACTAGTTTATGTTTTGTTTATTGTATTTGATAGGGTCATCACACTCACGTCAGGAATAAATTTATCTTATTTCTTTTGTTCACATAGATTAGATATATCATGTTCATTTTGGGTTATAATATATTTTGTTTTAAGTATGTAGATATTAACACTTAACTTTTATTTGTAGACACATGAAATCACACACACACACACACACACACACATATATATATATATATATATATATATATATATAAACATATTCATCTTCATTATGCATGCTAGATTCCATATAAATTCTCAAACCTTATAATTAAAATATTATATAAATTGGATGTTATTTGGATGAATTGAAAGTAATGGTAATTAATTGTTGTGGATTATGATACAAAATGATCAAGGAATTGAAAATATGTATAGAAGTGAAACAAATTTAAGTCGATAACTTGGATATTTTGTTACAGGAGAAATTATGCCGGAATTTTGCGACATGGCACATATAAAAAGAATTCTAGTATTTCCAAAATTAAGAATGTATTTGTCCTGGGTATTGCTATTACAATAAGATTGGATAAAAAACTCAATCTAAAAAAAAATACATAATAAAATGACTCGAGTCAACCTGCAAGACTTATAATCCGGGTCTTGAAACCGAGATAACCTAATAGAAAGTAAACCAAAACAAATTATGAACCTTAAATCCTAATCAATCTAATGTTAAAAAATAAAATTAAAAAAAATACAATTAAAAAAAAAACTAAGTCAATCGGGTTAACCCACAGAACGAGTCATGAGACTATAATAATTACATAGAAAACAAACCGCAATAAATTATAAAGTTCAATCTCTAATAAATTAAATGTTGAATAATAAAATTAAAAAAAATATTATTGCAATGAATAATGAATTTATACACAGTAAAAACATCACCTTTTTTTTATAATTAATATTAATGTTAATAAAGAAGAATGAAGGGATGAAAAGCACATGTGGTTCCTCTACTTTAAAACGAATATTATTTTAAAAATTATAAAAAGTTTATGAGCACTTCATATTGTTATTATAATATAATTTGTTGCATACAGTTACTTCACTCGAATCTCATTACAGCAAGAGAAAACAACGTGAGTGATTAACGGATTCCATGAAATAACTACTAATATATACTAAATTTCTACTAGACATTGTGAAACCTTTGGTATTTTCCAGGTTCATGTTTATAGAAAGATAGCATATGTTTCTCAGACTGCATGGATCCGGACGGGGACAATACAGGAAAATATTCTATTTGGGGCTGCAATGGAGCCAGCAAGATATCAAGAGGTGCTTGAGAGGTGTTCTCTTGTAAAAGACATTGAGAGTTTTCCGTTTGGAGACCTCACTGAGATCGGAGAGAGAGGTGTCAATCTGAGTGGTGGACAGAAACAACGGGTTCAACTTGCACGTGCACTCTATCAGGATGCCGATGTATATCTCTTGGACGATCCCTTCAGTGCTGTTGAGGCACATACAGCAACAAGCCTTTTCAATGTAATTTTCATCTCTATGCAATCTTGAATTGTTAAGTTCCGAATGTTTTTAGTTAAAGCTAGTGTGGCTTGTTGCAGATTATGTGATTGGAGCTTTGTCTGGAAAGACAGTCTTACTTGTGACCCACCAAATCGACTTCCTTCCAGCTTTCAATTTTATTTTGGTTAGATACGTCTAATCCTGCTGCCAATTTCTCCATTATCCTATTTAACTATTGAAGTATCATCCCAATTTGTTAATATGAGCTGCAAAATATCATTTTATTCAACTTCTTGACAGTTGATGTCTGGTGAGAAATCATAAGATCTGATACTTACGACCAGTTGATGGCTTCCAGCCAAGAATTCCAAGACCTCGTCAATGCTCACAAGAACACAGCTGGTCCTGATATAAAAGTTGAGTATGCTGCGAGCAAAAGAGCCACAACTTCCCAAGGGGAAGAAATCCAGAAAGTTCATGTTACAGATAAGTTAAGAGCATCTTGGAGGGATCAACTGATCAGGCAAGAAGAACGAGAAACAGGTGACACAGGTTTCAAGCCTTACATACAGCACTTGAGTCAGAGAAAGGGCATCCTTTATTTCTCTGTCAACTATAGCCCACATCATATTCACACTTGGGAAAATTATACAAAGCTACTGGTTGGCTGCCAACATTCAGAATTCTCATGTAAGCAGAGCAGACTTGTTCACAGGTTACTCAATGATCGGTTGTAGCTTAGCAGTCCATTACTCATCCGATCGTTCTTCACAGTTCAATTGGGTTGTGTGGCTTCAGAATCTATTTTCTCTACACTTCTGACCTCTCTTTTTCCGAGCACCAATGTCCTTTTATGACTCAACCCTTCTCGGTAGAATACTGAATCGGTAAGAGATCCAAAATTAACAGTTTCTTTCCATTTTCTATAAAACTTCCGTGATACTAAGATATTTGTTTATATATATTTTTAGGTATCTCTTCTTTGAAGCAACAACCTTCACTTCATTCGTCAACTTTGCAGTGCTGGCTTTTCTTACCTGGCCAGTCTTATTTAGGTGAAAAATGGCTGAAATAGGGATTTGCGATAAAAAAAATTCAGATTTGATTTTTTTTTAATATGAATGTCTGAGCCAGTTTATGTGCATTTCGACTAAAATTACAGGCTCTGAAGTTAACGATCATGTAAGCCTTCAGTTGTCATAAGATTTATGTAACTCGAACTTGTGACTTCTAAAAAGCAAATTTAGAGACTAATAAGTTAAGTTATACCTTTCAAGATTCAGACATGATTTTAATGAAATTTATCATTTATTTATTTTTTTTAAAGAAAATAAATGAATAATATATCATCTAACTAGGTAGATAAAATATCGTTTGTCCTATTAAAATAAAACCCTTAGTGGATAAAGTGCCTTCCGTCCATTTTAAAAACAAAAAAAAGAAATCTAGGAGCATTGAGTTTTTTTTTAAATAGCCATTCAATGTTTTTAAAAATTATTATTTTTTAATTTAGAATAAAATTCATTATAAATAAAATTCATAAAATGAGTTTTAAGAAATCATTCAATTGTGCCCTTTTTTCAAATAAGATGATATTTTTTTATAATAATATTAATAATTATTTTATGAATTATTATATATGAAATGAAATGCAAATTATTCAATGAGAATAAAATATTTTTTTATTTTTATAATAATTTTCATTGATTAATTATTGGTTTATATTTCTCCAAAATCACATAAAAATTATCAAGTTATAATTCTTTTTATTGAAATTTATTTTTTATTTCATGATAAGTTTTTATTTAAAAGACAAATGCTTTTGATAAAAAAAATTGTTTTTGTTAAAATAAAAATGTATAAATATATAAAGAAAGTGGTTTTTGATTGAGGAAATATATATTTTTTCCTTCTTAGTTTAGATCATTGAATTTTTTATGAATATTTATTCTAATTTTTTTTATTAAAAAAATATATTACTAATAAAAAAACATATTTTTTTTGTCAAGATAAAAATAAATATATGAATAAAAAAATAAAATTTGCCTAATAAAATATATTTTTTCTAAAATTTAAATCATTAGTTTTTTTATAAATATCTATTTTAATAGTCACATAATTAAATTAAATTAGATTCAAAACTTATCTCGTGATAGTAATTAAATTAAAATCTACTCTTTTATTTATAATAATATCTCTATATCATTTTAAAATGGAGATATTTCGGTCATTCTCTTATACGTCCCACTGAAAAAAGAAGATTTGAAAAACAAAATATCTAACCACCACAAACGACACCGTTAAAAGCTCACCAAACCATCCAGCAGCAACCCCTGGGAGTCATCGACAGTCACGACACCCTCTCGCTGGCACATTAGCCACTTAACCTTTCACCCTCTCGACAAGTCCGTCACTCCCCTTCCCCTTCCCCTTCCCCTTATAATCTCTCTCCCTCTCTCTCCCCAACCCCATTTGTTCTCTCTCTACACCATGGACGCCTCTACTCTTTCACGCATAGGCCTAGCCGGTCTAGCCGTGATGGGTCAGAACTTAGCCCTAAACATTGCTGAAAAAGGTTTCCCAATTTCAGTCTACAACAGAACCACCTCCAAAGTCGACGAAACCCTTCACCGTGCCCAATCCGAAGGCCCATTTCCTTTAACTGGTCAGTACTCCCCTCGTGATTTTGTTCTCTCAATCCAACGCCCCAGATCCATCATTATCTTGGTCAAAGCTGGAAACCCTGTTGACCAAACGATTTCTGCTTTGACCGAGTTCATGGAGCCTGGTGATACTATCATCGATGGCGGGAATGAGTGGTATCAGAATACTGAGAGGAGGATTCAAGAAGTGGGAGATAAAGGGATTCTTTATTTGGGTATGGGGGTTTCGGGTGGAGAAGAAGGTGCACGACATGGGCCTTCGTTGATGCCTGGTGGGTCTTTGGAGGCGTATAATAATATTGAGTCTGTTTTGAAGAGTGTTGCCGCTCAAGTTGATGATGGGCCTTGTGTTACGTATATTGGTGAAGGGGGTTCTGGCAATTTTGTTAAAATGGTTCATAATGGGATTGAGTATGGAGATATGCAGTTGATTTCGGAAGCCTATGATGTTTTGAAGAATGTTGGTGGGCTTTCTAATGGCGAATTAGCTGAGATTTTCGGGGAGTGGAATAGAGGGGAGTTGGAGAGTTTTTTGATTGAGATTACGAGTGATATTTTTAAGGTTAAGGATGATTTGGCTGACGGGGATCTGGTTGATAAGATATTGGATAAAACTGGAATGAAAGGGACTGGGAAATGGACTGTCCAGCAAGCTGCTGAGTTGTCTGTTGCTGCGCCTACAATTGCTGCTTCGTTGGATTGTAGGTATTTGAGTGGGTTGAAGGAGGAGAGGGAGAGTGCGGCCGAGATTTTGGAAAAAGCTGGCTTGAAGGAGGAAATGGGGAGTGTTAAGAGTGAGATTGACAAGAAGAGGTTGATTGATGATGTGAGGCAAGCATTGTATGCGTCGAAGATTTGCAGTTACGCTCAGGGGATGAATTTGTTGAGGTCTAAGAGTGTTGAGAAAGGGTGGGATTTGAATTTGGGTGAGTTAGCTAGGATTTGGAAAGGTGGATGCATTATTAGGGCTGTGTTTTTGGATAGGATTAAAAAGGCTTACCAGAGGAATCCTAGCTTGGCTAGTTTAGTTGTGGACCCGGAATTTGCGAGGGAGATGGTGCAGAGGCAGGCGGCATGGAGGAGAGTCGTGGGGCTGGCGATTTCAGCTGGAATTAGCACTCCAGGGATGTGTGCTAGTCTTGCATATTTTGATACTTACAGGCGTGCTAGGCTGCCAGCAAACCTTGTCCAGGCTCAGAGGGACTTGTTTGGGGCTCATACTTATGAGAGGACCGATCGTCCAGGGGCATTTCATACTGAGTGGACAAAGCTTGCTCGTAAGAGCAATGCTGGTTTTGGAGCTTTCAATTGAGCATGTTCATGAGTCGGTTGGCTGTTTGTTTGTTTGTTTCAATTGGCCGTTGGTAATGTTTCTCTTTGAACTATGGTTGTATGTTTCCTTGAGAGGATTCGTTGCAGTTATTGGTTAGCCTCACAGATTTTACTGTTAATAAGAAATGCATGCCTCTTGAGTTCAGTAAATTGGTTTTTCATCTGCAGCAGGCACGATAGAGTTGAGTTCTGCCTTTTAGATTTTGCTTATTTGCTCCTGAATAATGTTTCGACCTCTTGTGAGGCTATTTGATTTGAAACTTTGTAATTTGCATACTTTACGTAAGTATGTGTATGTCCTTCTAGAAATAAACCTGTTCGAATGCATCTTATGTGTTTATGAAACAATTCTGATACAAATGTATCATAGGTTACAAGGTTGGTTGCAATGTGAAAACGTGGTTGTTGGGCAGGAATGTTAACTTCATCATAAGTTCAAGTTAGCTGTTGATTTTTATTTTATTTTTTTTAAGTCAATGAACACTTGATGATTTGTTGAGTTTTTGGATATTGATTGCTCTGTTCAGAGAGAAGGGAAAACACTCTATACAAACCGTTGAGCCCTCTATTCTTTAAGGTGATTGTGGCAGTATACCATGGGTTACTTCTTATTGTGTGTTTATGCAAAACCTTTTCCATGGAAATATTTGGTTTTCATGTATGATCTGCTATGAACCTGACATGATGCTCAACTTCTGCTTGATTCACCGGAAGGTTTTTCTCTTGCTTTTGCATTAACTGGCAGAATAGTGGGCATGGAGCTTAGTGGTTAGGGTTGTCAGATGTCATTTTGCTAACACGTTCAATTGCTGTTAAATCTTATTTCTTTTATAGTTTAGATATGAAATTTAGGGATTTTTTTCTGTGTTAAATAAATGGTTATTCTGAAATAATTGAGAGATTGTTTCTTGTGAGGTGAAGAATCATTCGATCTTTTCTGTTCTTTTTATTTGATTATAAGAATCATTTGACTTTAATTGCTCATTTCAATGGGATAACTACCACAAGGCTTGTGCCAATATGGATTGTTTGGTTTCACTCACTCCATTTTTTCTTTCTTCTCTGGATGCAAGTAAAAGTCGATCATGGTGGTTATGGATGGCAAATTGTTCGTTTCATTCACTTCATTTGTTCATTTTTTCATGAATGTTGCAGAGTTGGCAGATGCAAGGGATTTGATTTTCTGCTAGCCATGCCTTCTTTTTTTACTTGGAAAGATCACCTTCCTGAACAGGAATACCATGTTCATGCATTCACAGCTAAACTTCATCTCACTTGTCTTGAATTAGTTTCGTGAAGCGGAGTGCTCTGATCTGTCAAGGAACCCCATAGCATCCTAATGTTTTAGGTTTACAGGATCCAAGTTGATGATATGCTTTCCTGCTATACATGCCTTGCTGTTAATAGAGAAGATTGCTTCTCAAATCGAAGCTCATTATTTGCATCGCATGCATGTCTGCATGCATTCATCGTGGTGTGAATGGTACAAAACCAGCGTCAAGCGAGTAATCTACGCTAAAAAAGGATGGATCTCCATGACACGAATTATTTTTAAGAACACATTCATGAACTAAATCGAGTACGATTTCACTCAATAAAATCATTCTGTGCCACTGTTTTCATTCTTCTTTCTTGAAGAATTCGTGACCATTTATTATTCATTCTTTGTAGCAAGATTCCACTAAAAAATGTTCCGAAGTAATGCTATTATCAAAAACTTAAGAACTTTTCAATGGTAACTCCATCATTCACAAGTCCTGATTATCACTCCGGTTTTGCTACACATGACGAATAAATGGCGCTGAGAGTAATTTTATTGAGTTTTATGGGCATTTCTTTTTTCTTAGAAACAATCAGTGTCTTGGAGATTATAATAAAAAAAAAAAAATCCTAAAAGAGATAATTGAAGTACCGTGGCTTATGAGACAATTCACTTGGATTAGCACAGTGAATTGTCTTCTTCGCTCTTCTCTACGCCAAATAATTGTTTAGTTTATGGGGTAAAAAAAACAAATTCACAGTAAAATGACTTCCTTCCACGCAAAAAAAAATAGTCTTTTTATCTAGAGTTATTTTATCTTTTTATTTTTTAATAGTAAAATACTTTAAAATTAAAAAATATTGACCTTGAAGAGGGTTTTTTGGTCTTTTCATATCTCTAGCACGGTAAAATGACAAATTTAACCTTAAAATAAAAAAAAATTATAATTAAAAATATTTTTTAATCTTATAAATGATAAATTTGATAGGAAAATTGATAGGCTTTCTATCAATTTAGAAAATTTATTAAAGAAAAATAAATAGCAATAAAAAAAATAAAAATCAAATTTGATAGGAAAAAAACTTATAAATGATGAAATTGTAAGAAAAAAATGATCAGGATAACCCTATAAAAAAGCAATGAAAAAAAAGTACAAAGATTAATTTTCAATAAATCAAATGTTAAATGATAAAATTTAAATAATTCAATTTAAAAAAAGAACTAAAAAAAAGTCAATTCACGTTAACGTTACAAATCAGTGACCTTGATTTTGAACCTGAGATTAACCACATAGCAACAGGAAAAAAAAATCTTAGTTAACTCGGGTTAACATGCAAACCTTGGGATTATGGACACATGATCAATATAATCCAATAAAAAAGAAAGAAAGAAAAAAGGTAGGAATATCAATTTCAAATAAATTAAATACTGAAGGATGAAATTAAAAAAAAATTAATTAAAAAAAAAATCAATCCAATTTAACCTTTGAAACTAGTAACTCTAGTCATGAACCCAACACTAATCCCATAGAAAGCAAAGTGTAAAACATAAT
>Ga0307515_10018047_pt1 | contig 12806 bp, 7 predicted proteins | sample 17_EM_MG_FD_194513 | JGI IMG/M metagenome (GOLD analysis project Ga0307515, IMG submission 194513) | Populus trichocarpa ectomycorrhiza microbial communities from riparian zone in the Pacific Northwest, United States - 17_EM | ecosystem: Host-associated > Plants > Roots > Unclassified | place... | reverse complement strand
ATTGCCATTATTGTGGCAAATACCCCACTCCCACTTGGTAGATAGTGGAGCATAATTAGTGCCTCATTTTGTGGATCTTGTCTCACCATAAAATGCCTATAAAAGAGGCAATTATTTGAGAGCAAAGAGAGAGTGAAGAGAAGGCTGAGAGAGAGAACGTGAGAATAGAGAGAGCTGCAATGACAGCAGCCTTGCTGCCATTGCAGCAGATGTAATCTTCTTCCATGTATCTCTATATCTAATAAAATGAACCTCTCCCGTGGATGTAGGCGGATTTGCCGAACCACGTAAAATATTGTGTCAGTGTGCTTTAAGCCTCCTATGTGCAACTATCAGTACACCCCCGGTCCGCGCATGGGGTGCCGGAAAACCCCAACACTAATGAACTAAAAAAAGAAGTAAAACTTGATCATAAATTCATGCACCCACATTTTGAATTTTCCGTTTTAAAAAGCTGTGTACCTTTCAGAGGTGTCAAGCCTTTTTCGATGAGAGAAAGATATTGTGCGTAGCCCAAAACACCACAGGCGCTAGGTGTCCAAAACAGCGCTTCAGGAATTCCGAATTCTTCAGCTGCGTCAAGAGTGAAGCTCATGCAAGCATCAGAGATAATACATGTCACCTGGGGCACAATACTGGAGGAGTTGAGTTTGGCAATAAGATCACGAAATGGGGCTAAGCAAGTCGTGGAGGTGCAGTCACAAAGAGATGGGATGTCTTGAGTGGCATCAGCAATATCTGATGGTGGAAGACCATCAGGAATGGTCTTAAACTGGAATTCTGGCAAGCCATCAAGAGAGCTGCTGCCTCTAGACTTGAGTAAGCGTCTGTGGTTATACTCTGTATTAACAAAGGTTATGTGAAAACCTTTGAAGTGGAGTAGTTTTGCTAGTTTTAGCATTGGGTTTATGTGACCCTGGGCTGGAAAAGGGATACACACGGCATGGGGTTTATTTGCCAGGTCTATGGACACCATCTCTCTGATCACACACAAGAAGATTGGATGTTGAGGAAGGAGAGAAAGACGTGCCCCTTCTTATAGATAAAAAGAAGAAGAAGGTGAGTGCCCTCTTTTCTGGGAATATTATTAGCAGTTGAAAAAAAGGCCACGCAAGCTTAAATCCTACAAAGAAAATCCTAGCCATGCATCTATATTTTTTTTTTTTTTATTATTATTATCCTCTCCCAACATGTCGCTCCACAATAAGTTATCCACCTAGATAGCGATACATATACTTTAATTTAAATTTTAATCTTCTCTCACAATTGAGAAGTCAGGGTCTAAATTTTAGTACTTCAAAAACTCAAATTTCATTTTTTAAAAAATTTAAAAAGCACCTCAAAAAGTCCTAGAATCCTATATAAAGAAATTTCCTAAACTAATTAATACTTTAATTAGTTTAAAAATCATAAATCAAACCGAGTCAAAATAAAATTCATGTGTCTTAATTTTTTTTATTTTACATAAATATAATCGTCTCCAATAAACTCCCCTTAACTAACCCATTGAAATCAAACTCGATCTTTTTATAGATAAAACATTACTAGCCAAACGCTTCCATGAACCAATATAAAATCTTAAAAGAAAAGGAACCAATTAATGCAAAAATCAAAAGTTAAGGGACCAAATACATTTTTTAAAAAACCTTTTGAACAATGTAAAAAAAATGGTTTATTTATGTTAATTTTGGTTCTTGATTTTTCAATTCTTTTTAACAATAATCTAAAATTTTATTTTATAAAATCAATCTTTAATTTACCATCGATATATTTTATGACATATCGGATAAATTAAAGCATGCAAATCAAAATACATCTTAACATATAAAACTATAATAACATAACTTAAAATGATGAAAATGAAAGGAAATAAAGTCCAATGATTGATGTAAAAAAATATCATGGACATAAAGAAAACAAAGCAACAATAAAATAGTGTTGTGAATAGTTACATGAACAAGTTACGAACGACAAAACATCAATATGTTTTAATTATATTACATAATTAAAATATTTTATGTTTGAATTAAATTTTTTTTAAAGAAAAAAGTAAGAAAGTATTAATCATCATTTATGCAAAAGTTGGGGAAAATAGCTAGAGAAGTGCATTAAACAAGTTTATTAGTACCAAAATACATGTAGTTTTAGGCATTTCTTGGTTTATGTCGAGGACATAATGGACAAACACACTTGGTTTCATCTGAAATTTTATCTTTATAGTGATCCCTTCAACCAGAAATTACTAACAATGTTCTTCTTGATGGCCGGCTTTGAACCCTTTTTTTTATTTTTTGAGAATTTTCTAATGGTAGGGTTCTTATTTTTCTTCCAATGCTAGGATAATATTAGTGGTTGGGCTGACTTGAGATCTTTTTTGGCGATCCCCTTTAACCAGAATCAAAATCCTATGTGTGATTGGGCTAACCTGAGATCCCTTTTGGTGATCCCTTTTGGTGATCCCCTTTAACCAGAACCAATAGTAAAAGTATGGTTGGGCTAACCTGAGATCCCTTATGGCGATCTCCTTTTACCAGAACCAATAGTAAAGGTATGATTGGGCTAACCTAAGATCCCTTCTAGCGATCCCCTTTAACCATAACTAAAATCATGTGTGTGGTAGGGCTAACCTGAGATCCCTTCTAGCGATCTCCTTTAACCAGAACCAAAGTCTGTGTGTGGTTGGGCTAACTTGAGATCCCTTCTAGCGATCTCCTTTAACCATAACCAATATCCTCTTTGTGGTTGGGCTAACCTGAGATCCTATCTGACGACCTCCTTTAACTAGAACCAAAGTCTGTGTATGGTTAGGCTAACCTGAGATCCCATCTGGAGATCCCCTTTAACCAGAATCAAAGTCTGTGTGTGGTTGGGCTAACCTGAGATCCCTTCTGGTGATCCCCTTTAACTAGAACCAATATCCTGTGTGTGGTTAGGCTAACCTGAGATCCCATCTGGAGATCCCTTTTAACTAGAACCAAAGTCTATGTGTGGTTGGGTTAACCTGAGATCCCATCTGGAGATCCCCTTTAACCAGAACCAAAGTCTATGTGTGGTTGGGCTAACCTGAGATCTTATCTAGCGATCCCCTTTAACTAGAACCAAAATCCTGCATGTGGTTGGGCTAACCTGAGATCCCATCTGGCGATCCCCTTTAACTAGAACCAAAGTCTGTGTGTGGTTGGGCTAACCTGAGATCCCATCTGGTGATCTCCTTTAACCAGAACCAAAATCCTATGTGTAGTTGGGCTAACCTGAGATCCCTTATGACGATCCCTTTTAACCAAAATAAAAATCCTCTGTGTGGTTGGGCTAACCTGAGATCCTATCTAGCGATCCCCTTTAACCAGAACCAAAATCCTTTGTGTGGTTGGGCTAATATGAGATCTCTTCTGGCGATCCCCTTTAACCAGAAACAATGTTTGTGTGTTCTTCCTAATGGTAGGGTTTGAACTTTCTTCTTTTGTTTTGATAATTTCTTAATGGTAGGGTTCTTCAAATTTTTCTTCTTGATGATAAGGATGATCAATTTTTCACTTGATGATTTGTTTTTTACTTTTGTGATTTTGCAAGACTGACATCAATCCTTTCTAATTGCAGAGTTGACATCTGTCCTTACTGATGACTAAATTTTCCTTGATGACAAGGTTGAAGAACTTAGTGCTTCCTGATTGTAGGATTGACCTGATAATTCCCGATCGCAGGGTTTGAAAATTTGGTGCTTCCTGATTGCAGGGTTGACCAAAAGACTCTTCTTGATGACAAAGTTGATCTTTGCGATTTTTCTAATGGTAGGGTTTATCTCATCTTCTTCTCGTTTCATGGTCAAAACTATGATTCTTTTCTATCATCAACTCAATGATTCTTTCTTTGTCCATAATCTTGCTGGATTTCATTGAGGATTTGTTTTCTGTAACAAGTCAAAATATATGTGCAATGCTTTGTGGTTAGATGACATGCATGCATTCATACCTTGTTTTGAAATATAGGTCCCCCATCTTTGATGCTTCATCATCATAGGGTGCCTTTGTTTGCATTCCAAGGCCTTCTCTGTCCTTCTAATTTGTTGGCTCATTTGTGTGCTAGCCTTTTACTCAGATGTAAGTGCAGTGTCCATCTTGAGCTATCCGTGATGATTACTGATTTCAATGTTTATCAAGCTTGACAATGCTTCCAAGTGTGGTGTTGCTTGATTCGTCAAGAAAAAGCTTAACAAGTCATTCATCTCCTGGATTCTCCTGGGAATTGTTCTTTCACTGATTGCGTGTATCGTGCCAACACCCATCAAAAGGTTTTCTATTATCGACCTCATCCTAGATTGCCAATCAGCCACTAACTTGCCTCCATTGAAATAATACTCTTCAAGTATATGTTATCATGAAACCGTCATGCATCTCATAACTTGCGGTAAAAGGCTCTTTATTGTATGCTCAGTGTTCTTCTCATGGATTCTTCTAAGCTTGTCAAATCAGATTATAAAAAAAAATGCATTGGCATCATCAATGATGTTCCTTTTATCACTCATATTCATACGGTGAAGTGCGTCTTTGAGTTTCAAAACAGATGGTCCAACAATCAGTCTTGGTGGTGTGCATCTTTTCGACATTCATTCAAAAGCACTCACGCGATAACATCTGTCAAGAGTCATAGCCATGTTTCAGAGGGTAACCCAAGATGAAGATATGAAGATGTCCTTTAAGTGCAGTATTGCTCTCAATTGTTTATGGAGTCTGCTAGATTATGGATTGTCTTTGAACAACATCGCCCTCAATTAATTTGAATGTGCTCATTCTTCTAATAATTTTTTCTTTGAACAACATTGTCCTCAATTCAATGATTCATCATTTGATCATCTCTGCCCTCTTAGTTGATCTGAATATTGTTTGTTTTCCTTTTCACGGTCCACGGTTTTGCCCCTAGCTGGTCAACTTTTCAAGGATGATCAAGAGTAAATGTCATTTCTGTCCAGGAATTTGCAAACTCGGTCGATGTTCTTCTTGTTTGACAGTTTTTCTTATTCTGGAATCAAATCTTATATTTCAAAGATCATATCATTCAAATCTAATTATTGAAATGAATAGAGAGATGTCAATTTTTGAAAGTATTTTTAAAATCAAGCTTCTTTGGTCAAAGATCCAACACACGCCATTCAATGTAGTCCTTTGATTATCTGATATTTTAAAAATAAAAATTGACCCATTGTAAGATTAAAATAGCTTTTTCTATGGTTCTTTTTATCCATTTTAAAATTTGACTTTGGGTATGTCTTTTGATGGTCTATGATGAGGTGACCTTTTTGTGAATTTCCAAAACAAGATGCTCAAGTGAAAAATCAGGCTTTATCAAGAAAGGTTGTTTCTTTTTTAGCACTTATTTTATTAGCATGCATAATAACCAATAACTTAATTCATGAAGCCATGACTCTTATGGAAAAGCTTTTCAAGTTTTGAGAGCACCATTTATCGGTTCAGATTGCTTACTTGATCAAAAAGGGCTTTTAAAAGCATGTAATGCAGGCTATGGTTCATAACTATGAGAGAAAGGGAATTTTACAGGCTCACAAGGTGTTTGAGGGTTTCAAATACCTCGAATCAACATCAACTATTCATCAACTCTCTTTCTCTTGTTGTCTGTGTAGAGGAAATGACATATAACCATGTTAACCTCAATTATCAGAATTTCTTAACATAGGCCATAATGTATATCTAACTTTCCTTGATGAATAATTAATCTCAATCATCTGATAACATCAGAGGCTTTATCATGGATATCAAAAGTCATGTTTGTACTTTGTAGCTTAGTATTTTTTTGGTATTGACTTTTGACATTTGTTATGTCTTTCCTTGATTGAAACTTCTTTTGCCTTTTCTAGACTTGACAGACATTCTCCTTCCTTTATCATTGACTTATCTTTAAGTGTAGGCAATTTCCACGTTTTTTTTTATGGCTTTCACATAGCCTTCCTCAAAGTTTTCTAATATGCCCCTAGTCTATATCTTCTTTCTTTTAGCTCTCTCTCAAACGTTGGATTTTTGTTCTTAGCCTTCTTTTTACCATTGATTCCACTTTTGTCTTCTTTCTTTTCTAACAAAAATCTCTTATTTACCCCCAGTGTGGGGTGTGATTCTTGTCAAGGTTTCTTTGGAAAAAAAATATTCTATCAAGCTCAAAATAGGATTACAAGGGATATATTTCAAGTATTGTGAAAGGATAAAACAAGAATGGCCTTTTCTCATTTCAAGCAAGGTCGGTTAGAACCAATAAATTTTGACCTCGTCTAGTATAATGGTTGGGACTTGTAAGAGTCACTAATTCACGAGTCCATAGCTACCAAATCCACTACATGTCATTAAGCATACTGCTAAACTTAGCTACATGGTGGGTGGTTTAGTTTCATGTGTGAGCTCAAAATTTGTTTGGTTACCCCATATTGTTTATCATGTTATTTTAACAAACATTGAGTCATTTCTGTAATCAAAACAATTTTAATCTTTCAAGATTGATTAGCCTTAATCGCATGTTGGAGTTTGATCAAAGTATTTTGTCAAAGTAAAATGCTAAACATCTCTTGATTTCGAACAACAAATAGACAAAGAAAAGACATGTTTCATTCAAATATGAGATGTGATTCCAAAATAAAATGCAAAATGGAAAAATTCCATAACAATATGATTGATAATTCATTGTCATTCTTGGATCAGCTTTTCTAGCAATATCTGTGTTTTGCCAAGCAATTCTATTACTTTTCATTCTGAGGATGTTGTGGTGACAATATAGCCAATGACATCATCTTTCACAAACTCAACTCGCCTCTTGCTCACCTTCCTCCAGACTCAATTTTTAAAACTCTTGTAACTATTCAAATGAATTGCCCAAGATCCCACCATGACATTCATATCTCTTTTATGGATTATACCACTTAGAAAATGATGGATGTATGGGATTTGATGGAGTCAGGGCAATAAATCCAGGGTCTGACAGATGTTGGTAGACAAACTCGAGTGGCCGAGGTATGTCAATCTTGGCAAAGACATTTGAGCAGTTGATGTTATAGTGAGACCTGGCTAGACCATATAAATAAGGTTTTCCACCTTCAAAGTTATCTTCTGATTCATCTCTCATCATTGTTCTGGAATCCATTGCAGAACCTTTAATCTTTCCTCTCTTCATAGCTTGTTTAATTCTTTCGGCAATCCTCACAACATCATGTCAATCTTCCAATGTTGTGGTTGTTATCTGATGATTGTTGGAAACCTTCCAACATCTAGGTAATCTTGGCAACGCCCGAAGACATGTAGCATTGTCACTGCCGACGTGTGAAATCACACATTGTCTCTATTAGGGGAGAATTTATGAATATGATCTTCTCTATTTTATCTTTGATTCCTCACTGACAGTGCAACAAACAGACACCCGTAAAGGGATTTCTATTCTATTGAAGTTTCAGTCTTCTTCCTGTTTTTCAGTCACGGTCTGTCTTTACTCCTTACTTCTATGTTTTAATGCTGACACTAGTGGGGGGGGGGAAATTATAGCTAATTTGAAACTATTACACCCCTTCTTGGATTCCCCACTAGCAGAGCCACAAACAGATCTTTGTAGATAGAGCTCTGATGCGTTAAAGTTCAATATATGTTTTTGTAGGCTCATGACGCGCAAGGCTGGCAACTATTGGATGCTACTGGAAGGAGATGTAGAGGCAGTGAACAATTAACAATGCAGTTCAACAAAAACAGCGGTTGTCATGTGTTGATGACTGAAGGCATTGTTGCTGTTCATGACTGAAATGAAAGAGAGGCGATGCTAGTTAAATGTTTATGGCCTCTACTGGTGGAGTGCTGAGGAGAAAAGTCAATTATGTTTTCCTTGTGGGGGACATGGAGTAATAGTATTTTCCACAAGAGGTTGGTAGACGTTCCCTTTCTATTCTTGAAGTTCAGCATTTGTTCAAACAGATTTATAAGTCTAGTTACTTTACCTTTACTGCTCTCAATTTCTCTTTGACAATGAGCCTCTTTCTTCATTTTCCATCTTTTTTTTAATTAGGTGTAGCAGAGCTTATATGGGGAACCCACCTTTTAACCTGGTGCATGCATGCATGATGGATGTATGAGCATGTAATATATATGATAAACTCTTCCTTCGAGGGGTGATATATGGTCGTAACTCTTGTATGATGAAATAAGAATCTTGATTCTTGCCCAAACTCTACAATGAAAATTTTATGAGTGACAGTCATTGTGTCACCCACAAGTCTTGAGTTTAAGATGCTTCAAGAAGGGTTTGCCCTGATGTAAATAAAGATAGCATATACAACCTAAGGACAGATTCTATTCATTATATGAACATGGATAGGTTTTCTACCTGGTCTCAAAAGGGTCTCATATCTACCTAGTGACGATCTTCGTAAAGACAGTATAGGGGCGTTACGAGATATGGTTAAGACACGTATACCCACCATTACCAAGCAGGCACTTAGATATGAGTTGAGTGTTTCACGCATCTGAACCTTAACCAATAGTCATAGGGCAGATCGCTAATTCCCCTCATAACTTAGAAGCTAGTGTGTGCTTTCAAAAATAAAGACATGTGATGCATGACACAATTCTATACAATGCATGGAAAAAAAACATTAACAAAATAAGACAAAATGCAAAAACTTAAACACATCAAATACACAAAGCTTAGCTCAATATTGTCAGAAACAGTACCTTCCCTAGTGGAGTCGCCATTCTGTCACACGTCCTCGCACGACGTCGATGGTGATTTTCTTTTGTTTGTTGGTTCTTCGGAGTCGCCACATAGTATTTGGTTCAGGGTCACTAGGAAACTCGGGTGTACTTATCTTGTCAGAGATTCACGGGTAAGGAACTGGTTGTGGCTAGGAAAGGTATTAGCACCCCTAACGCACCCTACCTGAGGTAAGCTGCTTTGCGGCTTGATGCGGTTTAAAGGTTTTGCAATTGTCTTGTTAACAACCTTTTTATTTACTATCAGAAACACGTCTTACGTATAAGTACATGATTCTAGATATTAGCCTAGTTTTGAAATATTAGCCTAGTTTTCGTGACTTTAATAAACTTGTTATTCAAGCTGAAAGCTGAAAAAACATGTTAAGACATATTTTTTGAAATTATCTATGTTGTATGAAACTACGATGTGATTGTTTTTTTATCTTTAAGAGACTTGGCCGTATGCATGAAAACAAAGCATTTTTTTCCAGATATATATATTTTTGCAACATTTCGTAGAAAACCGGGTATTTTAATACCAGATTTGTATTTTTACAATATAAAAATACAAATCATAAAATAAATACGCGAGAAAACCACCAATCTCACTCCTTTTTTTTTGTTGGGTCCAACGCGACCCATGTAGTTGGGCTTGACCTAGCAGGCCCAGCCGGGTCACTGGCCCAAGCCAGTGACCCGGCTGGGCATTGTTGCAGGTTGCATGCGTGAATTACTCACGCATGCACTACATAGTGCGAAGGTAATTAAAATTACCTTCGCACAGTGCCAACACTACACAAAATGCAAAACGGGGAGAGAAGAGAAATGGCTTACCTGGTCTGCTAGTAGTCTTCCTCTGTCTGCGTTCGTCTGGTCTTCTTCTTGTGTCCTCGTCTGCCCTTGGCTCAAGACCCTTGTGTTGTTCGTTCCTTGTGTTCGTTTTTTTTTCGTTCCTCTGTTTTTCTCTTCTTTCATTCGTATCTCTCTACTTCCTCTATGTTTTTGTGTTCTCTCCTTTGTTTGTTCCTCTTGATATTCTCCTTCGTTGATGGTTTGGTTGAAGCAAATCTGTTGCCTAAAAGACAACGAATATCCTTTGTTGAGGTTTTGGAAGGAAGCCCAGAAGATCTCTCTTCTTTTTTTGGTTTCTATCTTTCTCTTTGTGTTTCTGTAATCTGTCTCCCCCTTGTTTTTTCGTTCTTCTCCCCTGTTCTCCTCTTCTCTCTCCTGTTCTCTGTGTTTTCCTTCTCCTCCCCCGTTCGTGACCTTTCTCTGGCTTTTATAAGGCTAGAGAATGCCATATGGTGGTAACGACAGGCTTGGTAACAACATGCATCATGGGGGCGAGGGATAGTAGCCATGAGACGTGCTCCATGATTGAAACAGTTTTAGTGCCTTTACTGCTGAAACGACTCCAACATTTTTTACTGCTGGAACAACTTCTGGTGCTGGAGAAAGGAAAATCGATGGCGACAAATGGTTGTTCTTTTTTAAACGGCTCCATTTTCACAATTCAAATGGCTATTTGTGTTTTGGTCCTTGAAGTTTTGAAAGTTTTGTAATCAAGCCCCCTATATAAACTTTAATTGGATCCTTTGATTTTAGCGCAATTTACAAGACAATCCCTTTTTATTATTTATTTATTTATTTATTTTTATTATTTTCTCTCTTTTTGTGTGGGGATCCAAAAATGAATAACAACACATATAGTCAACTAAGAATCATACTCATAACTTTAGTTCTATTTGCATGGCGGCTGACTAAGTATTATACATAAGGCTAAATCATGTGACAAAAATCATGTTCATCAAGACTCATTGTACTGTGAATTGGAACAGTATTAGCAAAAGTCATGTTCATCAAGATTCATTGCAATGTGGATTGGAGTAGTATAATGACATAGCAGCCCTTGCCTCAAAGAGGTGCAAAGACTGTAAGGGGAGGGTGGAGTTGTCTTTTTATTGGGATGTATTCGGCATTAAAGGAATGGTTTAGGAGAAAACGGTCAGTGTAAATTTTGGTTGGGCTACTGACACCTCGCGTTAGGCTGTCATGTCCTACCACACAGAGTTCTAAGAGGGTGTTTGGTTGCGTGGTTGCTTCTGCGTTTGAAGCAACCACAGCAACTCACCCGTTTGGTAATGCTCCCACAAAAGATTTCTACTGGTGGGGCCTACCGTTAATTGTGGCACGGCCACAAGTTTGCAAGAAGCAGCAATTTGCTGCTTCTTGAGCTGGAAAACTCATGAACATTGGAGCTGGCTCCACTGTTCATGGGTTTCCTTTAATGAACAGTGGAGCATGCTCCATTGTTCATGGTTTTCTTCTCTAAACAATGGAGCATGCTCTACTGTTCATGGGTTTTTTCCATGGACAGTGGAGCATGCTCCACTGTTCCGGCCAGACCGGTTCGGTTCAACGCTAAAAATACATTGAACCGGGTCCGATCTAACAAAATAAAAAAAATATTTTTTATTTTTAATTGTGTTTTATTCAAAAAAAAATAGTGTTAAACATTATTCTATGACACTACATAAATTAGACGGACCTCGCTTGATGATGTAATATTTGCAGAATTTGATCGCATTCCCAATTTTATTTTTGATTATATTTTACCTATGTTGTTGCGTTCTTAAAAAATTTAATGGAACTCATGATATAATAGTAATAGTTAAATCTCCAATATTTAAATTAAAAACCATCAATATTAATATATATTTTTTAAAATTATTTTATAACCTCAATTTCAAAAGCATTCTTAACCAAACACATTAAACTACTTTTTCTTCAACCTCAATTTCAACCACAGTTTTAACCAAACACCTATTTTTTAAAACCAACCTCAACTAAAAGTACTTTTTATAAAATAACTTTTTTCAAACCACAACCACAACAGTTGCCGCAATATCAAACACACTCTAAAGGCTGTATGGGGTGGGGTTATGCCTAGGCTGCAGACACCTAGCGCTGGGCTGCCATGCCTTGGGTGCTAGGGCCAGACACACGCGCTTGGCTGTAGACCCAGGCGAGCAAGTCTGCAGAACCGCGCGCCTAGGGTCTAAAGTGTTTCTAGGTTGTTGCAGCAGGACCTAATAGTGTTGGGTCCTGCTTACACTAGGACTCAATCGCGTTGGGTCTTGCTAGACCCATTAGAGTTGGGTCCTGCCCCTAGTAGGACCCAAGACTTTAATTTTTTTTCTTTTTCATACAGTAAAGAGCACATAAATAGATGAAAAATTATTTTATATTGTACAAAAATTGGGTGGTGATATTTTCTTTCCATTTGAGATTGAGTTGAATTTCCTTATTAAAGCATGTTTGTTTTTACCTTTCAAAAATGTTTTTAAAAATAAAAAAAATTATTTTTTTCTTTACTTCAAATTAAGATTTTTTTTTTTCCTCTTGAATTTTTTTTTCAAAATAAAAGCTAAGATATTATATAAAAAAATCCCCGCGGGTCACATAGCTAGTTGTTTCCATAACTTGAGTCACCATCCACAACGTCAACTAAATAATCAATAATCTCTTACTTTCCGTTCCCGGCTAACTAAATCCATAGTCCTCATCACAAGGGCATAGTCCTCATCACAAGGGTTGATTATGTAATCAATAATCCCTTAGTTGTTATCCCTGACCAACTAATTCTGTAATCCTCATTACAAGGGTCGACTATGTAATCAATAATCTCTTAGTTGCCACCATTGCCCAACAAAGTATGTAGTCCGTGGCCAACTAAGTCCATAGTCCCCATCACAAGGGTCGAATATGTATCATTATCAAGTTCACTATTACAATTTATTTAAACTTCACACATTACTCTATGACGCTACAATCACTTATAAATTTATAGGTGGATATCAGCTATTGTAGTTGTTTGCATATACACGCGTCCGCCTACTAGTTGCTACTATTAAATACAATAGCTGATATCCATTGAAATTTCATGTATTTAATATAAGTTCCCTACACAATCCTATAGCATGCTTATATTCTCAAACCAAATACTTATCCTACATCATATATGTATCACACATACACATTAAAATATAATATAATTTCTTACAATTTAACTCAATT
>Ga0307515_10018046_pt1 | contig 12806 bp, 12 predicted proteins | sample 17_EM_MG_FD_194513 | JGI IMG/M metagenome (GOLD analysis project Ga0307515, IMG submission 194513) | Populus trichocarpa ectomycorrhiza microbial communities from riparian zone in the Pacific Northwest, United States - 17_EM | ecosystem: Host-associated > Plants > Roots > Unclassified | place... | reverse complement strand
CCGCACTCACTTCCTGCGTTGCAAATGATAAGCGTCAGTCTCTCGTCGAGCTGGGGTGCAGAGCTCGCAAAAGAAGACCAGCAAACCATGGAGAGCCTCATTCAGGAGCGAAACAAGGCATGCCTGAGAGACATCGTTCTGCGTTTCGAACTAGGACAGCCAGCACACGTTCGAGTTTCCTCTATGGATGTACGCCATTACCCCATCAGATGATTTATCATTTTCTGACGCACATCCCAGGACCCGGGAACAATTATGCGATCCACTATGGAGCTCATGGAAGAGGTTCTAGGGTTGTAGTGATTGTATTCACTGTGGTTGCTCCCCGGCACCAGCAACAAGGAGCGCATGGTGTTTCTCGCAAGCAGCCATAGAATATGATCGAACGAGACACAATTTCGCTAGTATGCCCGCTTTACCGAGCCAGTGAACAAAATCTTTATGTCAAAGACACAGAATGTAAATTTCATCAGAAGCCATAGCGATTGGCAGGAGGGTCGTGACTATTGAGGGATTATGACTCATCACTGGCTATTTCACCTTTCCTTGTTAATGACGTTGATAGGAGAGCTCATGTATATATAGTGCGGGGGGGTTATCCATATATATCTCACGGTTGATCCTCTCCTCTTCATCATGTTTTTCTTCTACAGTGACCTATAATCTCCAGCACACGAACGTTAGGCTACTCATGTTTTCACCAGAGTGGTCCAACTCTGGGATCGAACGAGCCTGACCCCATGCTGATGTAGGAAGAGAAAAGAAAGAAAGACCAGGCCGGGGATCAAACGTAGGACTCCTTATCTTAATTCTACGAGGGTGCGTTGCCACTGCGTTACCCAGTCGGTCACCATCAATATTGGCAGTCCGAGGTGCATAACTTTTGGCCTACAACGCGGCTCTAAGAAAAGAAGACAGGAGGGATTTCATGAAGGAAGCGAGGTGGCGGAGTTCTATGCCAGTCAAGTTGCTTAAAAGATCGCAGGTAGCGCTATTGAATGGGCAGGGGTTTAAACATTACCAGCGAGACGGGAATTGAGAAATTCGGAGGGATTAAAAGATTGTGAGTCACCGAGTGGTGCTAGTGGTTGTAATACTGACACCCTCTGTCCATCAAAGGCGCTATTTATGAGGGCACATCGAATATTTCAACTACAAACTATCGCGAGGGTGATTCGGAAAGAGTACTCGTAGCGTTTATAGTTCTAGTTTCGGTATCACTCCGGTAGTAGTCACCTTCTCCTCACGGACTATATAAATCCAAATACAGGAAGGGCGCCTGTACCTTTCACTCGGTCATAAGATACATTGTATACACTATAACTCTCTTTCCGGTTAGAAGACGGATGGGCGAGAGATCCCGCATCGATCTGAGCGGCGAATGTACACTGGAGTGACGACGTGCGCGTGTTGAAATAATCGGTGAGGCACAGAGAGAAGAGGTACTGTGCGGTCCTTGCTGATGCTCGGTGACCTGGGGCAGGAAGGTGATTAAGGGCCAATATTGCCTGATTGGCCTTGTTTTTTCTTATCCCCGCCCAACATTCTGCATCATTCACGAGGCCGAGCGAGTAGTGGTAACCTCGATGATCATATTTCCACCTGAGGCTGACATCCTGGGAGCGTCTAAGGTCGTGAACGAACTCCAAAGGCAGCGGCGACTTTGCCATCAGTCGCACCGATTTTGAAGGCTTGTAACCAACCACGGCATAATGAGCCATGCATAGTGGGTGCTGGGAGCCCACGCCGGCCATGGGAGGTGTGGCCGCTAAATCGTTCCCTCCTCACTCCCGACCACCAACCACCAGTCCTGGTTCCTGCCAAGCACGAGAATGAACCCGGTCGCACCACCTGTTATACACGAAGTGCTCCCAAGCGAGATTTTGGAGCTGGTATTCGAGGACCATGCCAAACTGGAATGGAGAGCACCAGCAATTGATGGACTCGTTTGTCGCCGATGGAGACAGATCGTCCTTGATACTTCCAGAGCGTGGGCATATCTCGAGATTTGCAATGGCGAACGACCCAACATTTCCGATCTGCTCTTGTGGTTGGATCGATCTCGTCACGCGCCTCTTCATATTCGCGTTGGCGTTAACTTCACCTTTGACTCGAGCACCAAAGATAAGACGTTATACAGTATACTCTCCGACTATCACATAAGGATCGCATCTTTGCGAATGCGTCTGGGCGAGTTCTCCTTCTTCGAAAGGCGAGACTTTCCATGCATGCGACTCCTGGAAGTCCACCATTGGAGCTGGGGCGATTCATACTCACTTCCAGTGCGGTGGGGAGCCATGCCTGACCTTCGGTCTCTACGCCTGGGCATCACATCTGGCCTTGAGATGCTGTTGGATGGCCTTCCCCCTTTGAAAACCCTCTTCCTTTACCCCCACAGATGCACTTCACTTTTCCGAAACTACTCATCACTCGTGGCACTAATGCTCCACACCATCAACCTCGTGGACGCAATTTCGGGTTCAATGGATTTCTCTTCACTCACCCACCTTGCTCTATTTGATGTACAAGGCTTGAAGCCCCATATAAACGCTCCATGCCTTGTTACTTATCATGAAAGCGGGTGCACGGTAACGGAGTCATTCTCGACTCCCATTCCTTCACTCATAGAATACGGGGTATATGACATGGACCCCAGTCATTCAGCCGCTACATGGTGGCATCATTCTTTCCCCAATATACAAAAGCTATCCATAACAGCACATCTCCATGTCCTCATATCACATCTCCACTCTCTTGTTCTTCATCCGCACTCACTTCCTGCGTTGCAAATGATAAACGCCAGTCCCTCGTTGAGGTGGGGTGCAGAGTTCGCAAAAGGAGGCCAGGAAACCATGGAGAGCCTCATTCAGGAGCGAAACAAGGCATGCCTGAGAGACATCGTTCTGCGTTTCGAACTAGGACAGCCAGCACACGTTCGAGTTTCCTCTATGGATGTACGCCATTACCCCATCAGATGATTTATCATTTTCTGACGCACATCCCAGGACCCGGGAACAATGATGCGATCCACTATGGAACTCATGGAAGAAGTTCTAGGATTGTAGTGGTTGTATTCACTGTGGTTTCTCCCCGGCACCAGCAACAAGGGGCGCATGGCGTTTCTCGCAAGCAGCCATAGAATATCATCGAACGAGACACAATTTCGCTAGTATGCCCGCCTTACCGAGCTAGTGAACAAAATCTTTATGTCAAAGACACAGAATGTAAATTTCATCAGAAGCCATAGCGATTGGCAGGAGGGTTGTGACTGTTGAGGGATTATGACTCATCACTGGCTATTTCTCCTTTCCTTGTTATGACGTTGATAGGAGCGCTCATGTATATATAGCGCGGGGTGTTTGTCCGTATATATCTCACGGTTGATCCTCTCCTCTTCATCATGTTTTTCTTCTACAGTGACCTATGATTTCCAGCACACAAACGTTACCGTTCCAGATGTAAACTTTATGGCTACTCATATTTTCACCAGGGTGGTCCAACTCTGAGAACGAGCCTGACCCCGTGCTGATGTAGGAAGAGAAAAGAAAGAAAGACCAGACTGGGGATCGAACGTGGGACTCCTTATTTTAATTCTACAAGGGTGCGTTGCCACTGCGTTACCCAGCCGGTATCCAACAATATTGGCAGTCCGCGCGAGGTGCGTGACTTTTGACCTACAACGCGGCTCTAAGAAAAGAAGAAGGGAGGAATTTCATGAAGGAAGCGAGGGTGGCCAAGGTCTATGCCAGTCATGTTGCTTAAAAGGTCGCAGGTAGCGCTATTGAATGGGCAGGGGTGTAGGCATTACCAAGGAGACGGCAATTGAGAAGTTTAGGAGGGATTCGAAATTTTAGAGTCACCCAGTGGTCTGAAGCTTCTCCACACGGACTATATGAAATCTAAATACAGGAAGCCTGTTGTACTTTAGCACCCCTCTCGGCATGCCAGATCCAAATCGTGTTGTCGCCAGTTCCAGGTACAATGCGGGTTCCATTTAGGAAATAACTGATACTCAGGACATACCAAGTGTGTTCCTTCCGCTGGCCTTGATAACAGGTTCCCCACTCGTATCCTGATGATTCTGGTAAATTCTTTGCAGAACATCCTCGATAAAGGTGACTGTGAAGGTAGGAATGGCCTTTTTGAAATATAGACGTGTGGAGTATTGGAGGAGTCGGGGGTGTGGAACGTGATCTTAAATGACAAATTTCCTGAATTCTTTCAAGAAGCGCCGAATCCACATCTTACAACAATCCAAATCATATTGAAATGCAAACTAGCAGCAAGCCGGGATGTACTCACCTTGAACCCATGATAGTAACCTTCGAAGACTTGGAGTGCCAATTGGGACTATCCCCAGAATGCTCAGTACTTCAACCCAAAATAATGGATACAATCCTTCAAAGAATTTCTTCAAGCCTTCGTAATTGGGTTCAGCGAACAGTCGTCAATTTCTTGCTCATTCTATGTGGATGTGGGACTGACCTCCATCCACAGACTTCTCCATCGATCCACTCATCAGTGGTGGGTATCCCTTAAGCAATCCTTCGAGTTCATGCAGCGACGAGCGTAGAGCTTCCGCCTATGCGTGCATTACTAGCTGGTGGGAATGGACAGCGGCATAGGTACGAACAGTATCATTTGCAGAGAATCGTAACTCTAGAGACGCAATATGCTTCCCAACAACAATGGCCTCTGTCCTACTCTATCAGGGAAATACGCGGACTGCTTAATTGTTGATAAGGACAGACCCAGCACGGTGAACTCGCGGTTGTTAGAGCTCCAGTTATCACTGAATAGTCCATCAAGGTCGATGACTCCGTTCGCCTCTTGGTACTTTGCCCAAACTGAATATATGACCGATCTTCATTCGGACCTCAGCGTGGATCTGAGCGGTTGGAGAAACAGCCCTACACACGTACATCCACTGATAAGTGTCCGTATGGGGGAAATAAAGGACATACCGGCGTTGTGCCAGTGTTCAGGTTGGCCGTCTATCTTCTTGCAATTCTCTCTCCACCAATCAACCTCAGCGTATACTCCCGATTTGGAACACGTTGCAATGTAATATCTATATGTTAGTCAAGGTGAGCAGTACGGGTGTAAATTAAGGTGAAGCGCCCTCCCTTCCGGGGGATACATAAAGATCATATACCCCTCAACGGTCATCTCTACCGAATCAAAAGGGCGGAAACACCACACTGCCCTCACTGCCCAAACGTCACGGAAACCACCAAACACTTCCTACTCTTCTGCCGCAAATACAATATACATAGGCACAAAATGATCTTAACAATCAAGCGCAAAGCCTTCTCCCTGAAACATATCCTCTCCAACCCGTCGGCAATACGACATACGCTCAACTTCATCAACGACACGGGCAGATTCAGGCACATCTACGGTGATATAAGTGCGGAACCAATCGAGGATAACAAGCGAAATTAGCGTTTTACGCTCTACCTTGTGTAGTTGTCTGACAATCCATTCACACGCGGCATACCATTCCAAACAGCCGCCAGAGTCCCAGCAAGATTTAGGACAGTAACGGCTGTTAACTGAAACCACCCGTAAACCCACGCAGACAGAACGTGTAACATAGATATTCATCTTAGCACGATAAATAGGATTTACCAAAAAAAAAAGTGAAGCGCTGCACGGTCTAGAAACCGCGCATGCACGCGGCGCTATCTGGCCGTTGAGGGTGCTCACAGGTTCTCTTTCTTGGGATCTTGAGTCAAGGTAAACCATATAAATCGAGTAGAAATTATTATCATATCTTGGTGTATGACTGGCACACAGAAGAAATGGGCCAGCGAAGACTAGACATGAAGCAGCGGCAGAACGAACAAACACGACCATGCATCTATGCCTTCTTTCAATCCTCTTCTTCTCATCTATCCATTCTCATGACGACTTCTGCCATGCCTTCGTCGCATGGACGATCGCACCCAACCGAACAAGCACCCACGTCTCTTGCGGAATGTCCATTTCCTTAGGTGGGATAAGGTGATTCCGAAGGTTCTCTAGTAGTTGTGTTGTAGTGAGACCAGTAGTCGGGCTACGAACACCAAAAGAAAGCTTAGTATCCCTGCGTCAATCATGCTTAGCACGAAGATAAAACGCACAATCCTTGTCTGCCTAGAATTGTCTTGAGCTCTTCCAGGGTGTACGCATTCGATAGACTTAGGCCATTGTGAACGTCTTGGGATATTTGAGCGTCTTGTGTGGCAATGGTGCGGAGGCGGCGGGTGATGAGGAACTGTTGTATCGAAGTCGGGAGGTACCACGGGAGGCCGAGAACCCTGGAAAGAGGATGAGGAACGGGGAGACGCCAAACAGCCAACATTCGTACCTTGCAATCGCTTTGAGCACGATGGGCCGGGGGCCCCCACCAGGTAACAAGGAGGTAATCTCTGTGTTGGTTGTGGAGAGCGCATCGCTCGCGGATAGTAGTGCTTTGGCTCGCTTCTGGTCTGCGATGCTATCGATTCGTCTTTGCTGGCCCGGGAGCTTGCATGTGGAAGGTAATAAGAAAGGTGCGTATATAACGATTAAAGGGAGGGCTTCCTCCAGAATAAGGATAACAGATAAGAACGGCACCAGCCTGTCATAACGCATCGCTGATCAATAAAGCGGGCGTGTGTCCGTGCTGGGGGGGGACCAGACTCACCGTAAGAGGTCCGTACGATATGTTCGCACAAACTCATTCTCCCTCCACGTTCTATCAAGCTTTTCCTTCCGCCGGATCATTGCTGCCATCTGCCGGTGTTCGACTGCAAGTTTCTTAACGCCGAAAAAGTAAAATTTTACGAGCTCCTTGAACTTGTGGTAGGTTAACCACCAACCCTGAGTCCCAGGGGGGACAGGGTGCAGTACTCCAGACTGGAGGGCGTCGTCAATATCCGCCACTGCGGTCTTGAAGATGCCAGCCGATGGTTCGGGAGCGGGCATTGGAGGGAGATGGAGGGATGGAATGGGGTGACGATCGGTTTGACTGCTTGTTGGTCCCTTAGCAAGTCTTGTAGATGCTGAGGGTTGTGAAGCAGCCAAATGAACAGCGGGTTTGGAAGACGCTGGCTGAGCGGACGGCGCTGAAACTTTCCTTGGCGCAGGATTCAGCTCAATCGATTTCCTTCCAGTTGAAGTTGAGGCCAAAGGAGGAACTGAACTCCCACCCAATCCCTTTTCATTTTGACCTTCGGGCCGAGCGGTGGAGTATACAGCATAAGGAACGCGTGACATGGTACGTGGTCGTATCAAGAGTACAGTCAGGTTAACTCGATGATTTGTACATATTCGACGCTGTGTTCTGGCGAATTCATCGTGCAAGCATTCCATCAGCCAAATCCCGAACAGAGTTGGGCACTTACGAATGTAGAGAGACCTTTAGCATGACTAGCCCGGGTTTAACGCTGCCCCCTGGTCAGGTCGCGTGCCTCGGAGGAATTTGCGCGTCGGTTTCGGCAGCGGCGAGGACGATGAAAGACCGTAGTAGTAGATGGTTCAGGACCAGATAGGGCTTGCACGGTTAGATTATCGCTTGCGGTAGTGTTTTGGTGGTCGAAAGACCTCGAGGGAGAGACGGTTCAAGTGTGGTGTGGTGTTCAATATTTGGTCCCGTGTACTTGGTTGAATTTCCATTTTGGCCCTTTGACTGAGAGTGCAGAATTGTTTCCACATGGACGTTATTTGAAAAAGCTGAAGACCCTCTGGTGATCCTGTTTCATTCATACACCCCGGAACTCGGGCGGGATTCCATTCAGGAGCGTCGATCTCGTGGCCACGAAGGGAGCCATACCAACGCTATTAAGTACAGCTTAATTAACACGTTGTTACCGATCTGTGTATCGGAACTAAAGTGTGGCGAGCGGAAATCCTGGACGAAATTTTATGAAAAAGTACAGTCTGTGCACTTTCGGCTCTTGCACTTCGTTATGCAAGGAATTACAATTGTCGTATTTGGGGAGTGCTTGCGTCAGTCCATTTCTTCCGGGTGAGATCGAGCAGCGAAATCAAAGTGGGGGGTGAATTGAATTTAATGCTTCGATGGCCCAAGCCGTTTGCCCAGCTCGCGTAATCAGCTTACCCAAGTGCGACCACAAATACAACTACCAGGAAGAATGCAAAGCCTGGAACAACAAGCGATGATTTGAATATGAGAGTGCAAAAAGCAAGGCCTTCCCAGGTTGGAGTAGAACAATTGTGCTTCATCCATCGAACCATGGTGTGCCTTGATGTCAAGAACCGGAGCAGTCGTGCCCTCTTCGAAGAAAGGCTCGGCAATTCTCTTTCCCTCCATTGATCGATGGCCGCTATACACCCTTATGCCTAAATTGGTGTGCCTCACCTGCAAGCAACCGCATTGCTGTTGAGCCGGTGTGCTGGGTCGACCGTGCATGTCGCCCGTCTTCTGGAATCCAACTTCGAAGCTCCTAGCTCCAGTACTCGGGGCACATATTAGGATACAACATGTTCATGTGATACGCAAAGATGTCGGTCCCGAAATGTTGTGCTAAGTGATGTGGTGCAGTCCACGGCTTTCGCGCGCGATCACGACTACCCATCAACACGTGGGCTGACGCGAGTTAGGGCCAAAAGACCTTGCAGAGAGGCTCGCCTGTACACTCTCTTCTGTCTAAGCGCCGCTACACAACGCAGCATCGATTGGCCGAAGCCTGGAGACTATGAGGGCGCCGAGTAGGAAGAGGTTGTGACTTTGCGTCATTCTACGTGTATGCTTTTTTCCTCGTGTTTGTGTCATTTCTTAATCAAGCAGAAGTTCCGGAATCATAAATTGAACTGGGACACCCGGGGACGAATGATATGCACATGAACGGCCATGCAGTAAGATAGCACGCGAAAGTGTCGAAGTGCGAGGCGGCACAATGGACAGTGGATCAGGTTTATAAATGAGCCTTCGCCAATTCGACGAGCAAGGATTACGTGAGATGAAAACCCACAGTGAGCCCTACATGATAGACATGATAGAACAACCACGAAGCCAGAAATTCAAGAATACTACCGAGTTAAATATGCTTACCTGAGAACTGTGGGGGAAGGGTCGCGCCCCTGGCATCGTACGCGCATACAGGAACACTAGCACACCGTAAGGGGTATGGACGAGCACAACGTTACTGGTTCAGCGATCACTTCAATCACGGTCATCGATTTGCAGAGCACAAAATGTGGCAGAACCATCGCTGCCTTTGGCATTCCAGGTAGCCTTGGCATGTAATGAAACAACACTCATGATGTTCGAATACCGATCCCCTCACGGCGTACACAGAGGATCCTGATGCGGGAGTAGGCGTGAGCCAAGGGACGTAGGGATGGAAGAGCATGAGTAAGAGTGACCAATTACAGCGAGCGAAGGAGTTCTTGCCTTTATACTTGATGGTCGAGTCGTATTTATTTGGCTCGATGCGTTTGTCCCAGCAGGCACAGGGTAGAGTTTATTCTGCTCGAGTTCGTGCCTCAGCCAAACTCTCTTCAACCTCGTGGCGAGTAATTTGAGCGGCATCGGGACGGGCGGCGGCAGCGGTGGCGGCAGTGTAGGACTATTCTAAACTAGTACTTCCCACCGAGCCCTACCCTACACCCGGGGGGAAAAGCTGACAGTTCCGTTACATTTTGAAGGGATCCCATGTTTTTGTTGGATCCCGGTTGGCCGCTTGGAGAACGGCCTCATTCTGCCGTTGGAACAGAACAAACCGGGCCGTTGAACACCAACGGGAAAACTAACTAATTTTTAATTTAACGCATATTTGTATTGGTAGTTGAACAAGGGCTGTTAAATGAGGTATTCGACCTTGCAGGGGTAACACATTAGCACATTAGTGACGGTTGTATGTACGTATGTATATGATGAATGATGACGTTCTATGGTCAAACGAGTCGCAGAATCGCGCGTCGCGGGCCGGAACGGGAATGCAGCGCAGCACGGGAACGGGAACGGGAAGAAGAGAGCACCATGCGGGCTGCACGGCCTATGTGTCTCGCTTGGCTTCGTGGCGTTGGTCGGAGGAGCGGCCTGGCTGCTGGCCGCTGGCCCATTCACCACCACTGACCACACGGAGGAGCAAGGCCCAAACCTTCGCTCAAGGTTGGATGACACCACAGCGACCTCTGGTCACCAAGTCCGGCCGACATGGGCCCACGAGTCGCCAAACAACTCTTAACCAGTCCTCTGGATGCGGAAACAAAGCCCACAGCCGGTGAGGCGTCACCCGGAGACACCAAGCAAGCTCCGGTCGCAACTCCGTACGATTGGAAGGCGTTCCTCAATTCTCTACCAACTTATTCATTTCGTGATGCGAATATATCACGTAGAGTCACGTATTTCAACAATCTGGACGCTTCGGATCAAGCTGCCCGTCGCTTCTCAATGTACGTCCATCTGCCTCGTTTTGGGAGCAAAATCCCTTACTAACTCCGCTTACACAGCTGCAATGTGATAGGGATAGATACAGAATGGAAGCCTACAAGGAAGCGGAATGAATCGAGCCGCGTTGCGCTCGTTCAAGTTGCCAGTCGTGGCGAATGTCAGCTCCACCACATTCACGGCCTTCCCTTCTTTCCACCAAACCTTCGTGAGGTGCTAGAGAATCCGAGTATCCTCAAAGTCGGCGCAGGGATCGACCAGGATGTACGGAAGCTGCGGTTCGATTGGGGCGTGGAGGTCAAGAATTATCTCGACCTCAGTCCTCTTGCGTTGGAGGTTGACCCTTTCTGGAGCGAATGTGCATACAGGCGAGGCAGCATGATTGCCTTGGTGCGGTTGGCTGCTCGTTATCTTAAGCGATCAGTCGATAAGGAGCAGCAGTGTTCCAACTGGGAGAATCATGACCTCACCGAGTCACAGCGATCATGTCAGTCTATCTAATCCTTGCCTCATGTCTTATCTAAACCTCCCTCAGATGCAGCCAACGACGGATACGTAGTTCTTGATGTCTACCACACGCTGATTAGTATTCGTCAGGGGAAGCAATCTCTACAGGAGCTTGATTATGTCCAGACTACACCTTCTCCCGGATCCTCAACCATTTTGCCTCCTTACGAAGCATTGCCACCGGTAACGCCTCCATCCATCCAACAACAACCTACTTCCGCCTCCACACCACCGCAACCCCAGGCTATTCCATCTCAGCCTGCACCGATTCCACCGTCGCAAGCGCCCTCTGTCCTGACACCGCCTCCCATGTATGGCCCAAGGCCCTATCTCCCTCCACCCCCGTTCTACCAGAGTCCACCTCCAATACTTCACGATCCAAGGCTGGCTCCACTGACGCAAATGCAAGCGCCAATACCAGTGCATTCAGCCCTCTACCAATACCAGCCTCAAACCCCGCCAGTATACGAGTCACGATCTCTGACCGGCCACAGCTACCCACCACTGACCCCACCTCACCTCAGTCAGAACGGATGGAATCCTACTCCATACGGGTATGCACCGCCGCCCGGGTCTCTCCTGGACCCATATCCGGGAGGCTGGTGGATCACTGGGCGGCAACCACCACCCTCATCCGCCCCACCTCAATATTGCCCGTGGTTGCCGCCTCAATATAATACTCTGAATCACTACACCCCCTGGAGTGCCTTCCTCTGAACACGTCTCAATCTTGCCACCCAGCCTCCAACCGGTTGCTCTCTCTTGGTTTACGCAACTCTTTCCCGACCACGCGGTATTGTTTTCTCCACTGTGAATTCCTAGGGCTCACGGCGTTTCTTCTTGCCTAAACACTCTTCTGTTTGATCGACCAGCATCCGCTCGAGAGCCTCGGCGGAATCAAAGAACGAACAATCTTGTAATAACGGGACGCTCTATCGGCCTCCTTCACGGCTCTCTAACCTCCATCTACTCGAACTTTCTTCTGTTTCGGTTTTTTCTTATTCTGAAGATATGTAACGATATCTACGAGCTCTCTTAGCGGTACCCCGCTTATCAATTGACTCCGCATCATTCCCAGCATCAACTTGATTGGGTTATTACTCCCAGCAACCTCTTAGAGGTTTCGTGAGTCCACAGGAGACGCGAGCGTCATATGGACCTTTCCTCGCTGAGTATTCTTATCCGTCTCGACGGTGATATTGACCCGGACTTTATCGAAGACGGCAACGGACACCGGGCCCTGCGGAGCAGGTAAGGTGACGGTATACGCATCTGGATCAAATCCCATGTCTTGCTTGAACATCACTAATCCTTCGATACCCAATCTTCCGAGCCAGAAAACGTGAGCCAAATCACCCGACATGGGAGTAAATGCGCGTCATACCTGTGGACGAACACACCAATGCCATTCCTAAATGCCCGGATGACGTACGCTTCTTCGTGAACTCCTTCTTTGTCGGTGGTATTGCTCATCCTGCCCTTCAGCGCAAGTCCGACGTAGAATTCGACGCTAGCGCGGCTAGTAAACTGCGCCATACGGTGACGTCGATTGACAACGGAGAGTACGCGCTCGACATAATCCCTCGAGTGCAAGGATGCGTGTAGTGGCGAGTGACCGATCGCAGCCGCTAATTGGCGGTGAGCAAGAACGTCTAGTAGGTAAAACAGTAAACGAAAATTCTCGAACAAAACGTGGATTCGGCTGACTGACCGGCATACCGTCTGATGGGGCTCGTGAAATGTGTATAGATCGGACTGGCGAGGCCATAATGCCCAAAGGTATCACGAGGTACGCTTCCAGAACAGAAGTATTCCGCAGAAAGCATGCACCTCGTGGCCATTATTCGCACCAGCGTGTTGAACGCAGGCTCTTGTGGGTCCTGGTTTCGCACCAACAGGGTGAGACGAAAGGGGCCGG
>Ga0307515_10018045_pt1 | contig 12807 bp, 5 predicted proteins | sample 17_EM_MG_FD_194513 | JGI IMG/M metagenome (GOLD analysis project Ga0307515, IMG submission 194513) | Populus trichocarpa ectomycorrhiza microbial communities from riparian zone in the Pacific Northwest, United States - 17_EM | ecosystem: Host-associated > Plants > Roots > Unclassified | place... | reverse complement strand
CTAGGTCCTGTATCTTGTACTTTCTTATAAGGTGCTCCTTAAAGGTTTAGAGCTTAAGTAGATCTTTCTTCCTAAATGCAGCTATAATATCGTTAACGTAGAAGAAGACTATTAGCTAATCGTTATAATATAGGCAAGGTTCCTCCGCTACTGGCTTTAAGCCTTCCTTTTTTAGCGTTGTTGTTAAGTTACCGTGTTATAGCAGAGGTAATCGCCTTAATCCATAGAGCGCTCTTTAAAGAAGTAGGCACTTACCTTTAACTAGAAATCTATCTAGACACTTAACGTACACGATCTTATTAATTACGCTATTTGCGAATGTATTAATAGCGTCGCCTTACTAGCAGTCTAGGTTAAATATTATAAAAATAGCCATTAAGGCTCTAAATAATCTTACTGCTAAAGTTATAGTATAGGTGTCCTTATAAACTAACTCTTGTAAATTACCTTATATATAAAGATAAGCTTTAAATCTCGTTAGATATCCGTTAATATTAGTCTTATATATAAATACCTAGATAATAGGTATAGTTTTAATATAGATTATCTTATTAACGACTTAAAATGTTCCTTGATTTTAAAGGTCTATATACTTCTTCCGAGTAGCAGCCGCAAACTCTTCCTTATATTAATGTCTTTAAAGCTTCTTTTAATTCCTAGGCGGCGGTAGGAGCTAATTGCGGTATAGCTTTTTATAAAATGTGAGCCCTATATTAAAGGCTAATCTTTAAGCTGGAAGGCTCTAGTTGGTAACGTCAGCAAGAAAGCCTACGTAGATCTTTAATCGTCCTTTAAGTCTCTTTCCTTTAACTACGTTTTACTCTCCTATATCGCCATTAATCTTCTTCTTTAGCTTAGCTTTATTAGTCGGAACTAGGATATAGTGCGGCTTCTTTACTAAGGTGTTTAAGGACGGTAGTGGAGGCTTTAGTAAGTTAGGTTCTGGTATCTTATCTAAGGTAGAAAGCCCTAGAGCTAAGTCGTCTTTAGAGCTTAAATTTTATTACTTATTACTCTTAATATTAGGCTCTTCCTTATTTCCACTAGATTCTACCTATTATCTCCCTTTAGTATTAACTTAAATCTTATCTTAAGTCTTATTACTTTTGTTAGACGATAATTCTAATTTATCTTAGAGATCCTATATTTAATAGACATTAATAATTTCCAATATTTAGTTAGTTCTAACTTAGAGTATATTTGCTAGATCTGGCTATAAGTCATTATAAAGTAACCGCTTATTAAACTTCACGTCTCTAGTTCTTATAACCTTCTTTTAACTAGGAATATAGATTTAGAATATATTTGTTAAATTATATCCTACTAGATATTCTATATAGGCCCTTAGCGTAAGCTTATTTAGGCGTAAAATATTATACTTAAGAGGGTAGGCCCTACAGCCGTAGACTTATAGGTGGCCTATATTTGGTTTTGGTGGTGATATACCTATAGCTAACTAGATTTTTTTAAAAGGCGTCTGCCACCTAAGTCTTCTACTAGGCGTTTGATTAAGTAGATAGGCAGCTACTTTGTAAACTTTAGGATATAGCTTCTCTAGTAGATAAGCCTTAATTCTTATACACCAAGCCTTCTATATAATTACCCCCCTAGATTATTCCGCTAGACCGTTTTATAATTAAGTATTAGGTGCTAATCTTTTAATACTAATTCCTTATTTAGCTGCCCATTCCTTAAATTCGCCTATAAGAGATATCTCTCTATCTATGTGGATAATGGCTACCTTAAAGCCATATCGTCGTTCGATAATATTGCAATATTTAATAACAATTTGGGTAAGGGACGACTTCTTAGCCATTGTCTCTACCTTATTTATTCGCGTCGCGTCATTAAGGAAGTATACCGCGTACTTATTGCTATTAAATGCGACTATTCCGGGTATTAAATTAAGGTGGATTTTATAGAAAGGAACTAGCAACTAAGTTAGTGGTCTTCTTAATATTACCTTATAAGCTTTACTTACTCTATATAATTCGCATTCTACCATTGTTGGGCCTTTTATAATCGCGCCCGTTACTAACTAAGGTAGTTACTTAATTGCGTCTTTTCCTATATGGCCTAATCGCTAGTGCTATATATAGCCTTCTGCCTAATTTAGTAGAGGCTTTAATAAATGCTTTATTAGCTTTAATTAAGTCGCAAATAAAGCCTTAGGTAAGTTACTTTTTGGCTTATTATATTTAATAGTGTTCTAACTATAGTGGCGGCCATAGTAGGCGTACGTCTCGTCGTCGTTATAGAAAAGAGTGTTCTCTTTATTGTTCTAGTAGACTCCCTTATTATTAAGCTTATTAAGATATACTAAGTTAGTATAGAAGCCTGGTATAAAGGCTACTCCTAAGAGCTGTATCTATCTCTTCCCTTTTAGGTTATTAATTGTAACTATAGCTATACTATAGCCTACGATTTCTTCTATATGCGAGCCTATATAGACGCGTTTTAATATAGGCTTAATATCGCTGATAAACCTAGCTCTATTGTTGAAGATATATAGGCTGGTTCCTAAGTTAAGAATTATACTATCGCGAAGCTTATAATTGGAAGCTGTGTTGTTAGATCCTATATAATAAACTATAAAGTTTCCGTAGGGCTCTTAAGAGCTCTACTGGTTGCCATCCTTTGGCTTTTTATTGGCTCGATCGTCCTTCTTATTGGCTTAATCGTCCTTTTTAATTTGCTTAATACAAGCCTTAATTTTAGGCGTTGTATTAGTAATCTTCTTATCCACCTTCTTCTAAATTTTGTTACTTAGTTTAAACCACAATAGGTAAGGAATCGACTCTACGATATACTAGCATTTGTTAAAGTAGTAACGCTTTCCGTATAGGCACTCTGGCGGTGGTTGCCTTTCCTTCTTCTACTTATCTGCTAACAATTAAGGCTTTAATTTAGGCTTCGAATTTAGTGACTTATCTTTAAAGGTAACTCCGAAGGATCCTCCTTATGGGGTTTTGTCCTTCTAGGCGAGGTCCGTATAATGGTGGTTTTGGTATATTTTAACCAGTTTAAAGAAGGTAGGAAGCGTCTTCTTCTCCTACTTACGCTTATTAAGCTCGTTCTTCTAATATTCTAACTAGCTTAGTGTAATTAATTCAACTATATATATAAAGTCTTTTATTAAATAATTACTATCTACCTTAGGTAGAGCTTACTCCTTGTACTCTATATATACCTTCTCCTACTCTTATAACCAGATCTTAAAGTTCTGGTTCCGAGGCGCCTTCTTAAGCCTTATATATTAAGTGGCTATTTAAAGCTTTCGGGCGTAGTTAGTCGGAGTAATTCTTTTCTTAAGAGATACTAAGACGTTATAGGTAGTGGTGCATTTAAACGTGTAGATAAGGTAGGTATATAAGATGGAGCTTAGGATGTGGCTGCGTAACGTATTAAGAGCTAACAGCTGTTTTCTATATAGCTTCATATTGTCCCTATGGTCGGCTTTAAGCGTACAGAGCTCCTCCTTCTCCTCCTTATCTAGGTCCGCGAGCTTCGTCTTCCCCCGGCTATTAGCATCCTTAGGTAAGGCACGAATAGGTTCTTTAAGCTATAGCAGATTGGTCTTAGGTGTTAATAGGTTAATATACTTCTAGAGATGATTATTATTCGCTTTTAACTTAATAACCTTAATCCATTCGTCCCAATTATTTAGGCTTATAAGGATAACGGATAATATAATAACGGGAGGGGTTTCTTGTTATATATATAAGATTCAATTTACCGTCCGACCTGGTCCCCCTAATGGGTCCACACAGACTAATTCCTATGGGAAAAACCTCCTTACTGAGAAAAACCCCATTTTTAAGTGTACAAAAAACCCCTAGGGGAGACGTAAGAGGTAATATTCCAGATAACATCCATACTACATTAACGGGAGGAAAAACACTGTTAGGTTGCTGCTTTGAGACTCCCTTTACATAGGAGTGTCTAAATACCTGTCTTGCCCCATCTGCTATTTAAACTATCTTTGCTATATTTATATATTGCTTATCTAAGTTATATGCCTATCCCTAGCTCCTTTTCTAAGTCTCCTATAAATATCTCCTAATAGATAATACTTGCGTTCTGCCTGGGCCTATATACTAAGGTCTCTTATCTACTCCTTTATTAAAGGGTTTCTATAACGGGGTATATATAACTTAGTATCGCTTTTGCCCTAGGGCCTAAACCTAGGCCCTTACACCTATTTATAAGGTGTAGGAGGACAATCTAGTATTTAATAGGGGGCCTAATCTTTATAACTAGATACCTAGGTTACCGGATAATGTTAAAATAGGGGGCCTTTACTACGCTTAGGGCGCGGATTGCTTATATATGTATATAGATGCTATACGGTATATATAGTATTTATAGAAGGGAGGGGGTACGCCGAAGGGATAATACTTGTCGATTTAATGTCCAAATATATACATTAGAGACGTAGTAGCGGTATTTAAACTTTTTTGCTAAGGCTCACCCCTTAGTAAAAAAATCTTTACACTACCACGACGTCGCTACGCAGGCGCTACGCAGCCGTATACACGTCTCTACGTTTACTCTGGTAGTCTATTAACATAATCTAAATAGAACATTAATAGTAGCTACCAGGTTCCCGGGCTCCACCGCATAGGGATATAAAAGTCGCTTTTCTAGAGTCGTCTTTTTAACTGGTCTGGCGCCAAGGCCTATAAAAACTCTACTGTTCTAACGGCGTCAAGGGTTAAGTATTCGAAGGCCCCCTCTAGCCACAACGTAACGCTGCTGCATCAGTAATAGACGAGATCCTCTCTCTCAGCTTAACCATGCGGACAAGATGAGACGGAAAGGAACCCCCATAGGACCGTATGGGTCGGATCTCGATTTTGGTGTTCCCTAGGGGTTTCTTGTTAAGAAGTCATTGTGGGTAGTTGTCTATGATTAAGATAATAATTAAAATCAATAGGAATAAAGGCTTTAGAATTAAAGATAATGCAGTAAACGGCCCGGGCTTATAACTGTTAAACGGACGATTAGGAATAAGAACTCTGTTTTATTAAAGAGGGCTCTAGAAGCTCTCTTATATACATTAGGTAGGTCCCAAATATAATGACGACGACGTCGTTATATAGTAGGTCATAGTTAAGAGAAATAGGTAATGAGACGTTCGATGAGACATACGAGCTTAAGATACGAGATAACTAAGACATAGTTCGTATAGACGATCTAGGTCGTCAGACAGTATTACAATGGTAGTAAGGAACTTCGATTTAGGTCGACAGTAGCTAATAAGCCTCGCTCGTTTGGTATCGGGTGGATTTCTTCTAGGTCTTAAAGTTATTGTTTAACTATATTAAGGAAACTATCTGCCTTAAGCATCCTTATTGCGTATCTTTTGCTATTTAGTTACGCCTTAATATCCAAATCTAGCTATATCTAGATGGGGATATAGTCTAAGGTGAGTGCCTATTCTTCTTTAGGGTTATACCTTTTAAATCTCTAGTATAGGCCTTCGTCCATAAATATAAGGTCAATTGTACTTCTAGCGGGTCCTCGTTGCCACGTAATTGCTCTAGGGGGGGTGGCTAGCTTAAGGCCCTAGGTGTTTATAGCTTTTAGTAGGCACTCTGCCTATCGTTTAGTAAAATTAATAACGTGGCTAATATAGTGAATTTAGTAGTAAATAGCAATCTAAAAATGGAAGCGCTTTTATAGAATTTAATAGAGCTTATTATTACTGCCGTGGCTATTACCTATATTTAGTATAGTTAGTAGAGAGCTTAATAGTAGTAGAGGTAGAGAATAGAAACCTACTAGTAATATAGCTAATCTGCTTTATATTAATCTTATACTCCTTAAGCACCTTAATAAGTACCTCTACCTATTACTTACTACTATAGCTTTCCTTATACTCTTATAGAGCAAGTATTGCCTTTAAGAGCTACCTAGCTTTATTAATAAAGTAAAGTATTACTACTTAGAAAGCTATCTTATTTAGTACTATCTAATAGTTAACTATAAAGTAAAGCTTTAAGAGAGCTGTAGAGAGATTCTTTTCAATAAGATCTTTATAAACTATAAACGTTTTACTAAGTAGTTAAGGCACTAAGTTTCGCGACTTTGTAAGTAAGCCGCCTTTGCCAACTAGTATATAATTATAGATATATAAAAAGGCCTAGAACTTAGGCCATTTAATAATTAAATAAGGAAGGTTATAAGTAATAATAAGGTAGCAGAGAGAATCTAAAAAGTCCTTACTTACAGCCTCCTTAAGGATTTTTATTACTTTTAGATCCCTTTTAGTATTATCTAGTTCCTATTATTTTGCGAATAAGGCAGCTAATATAGCTTTAGTATTAACGTTAGCTTTAGCCTTCTTTACTATATAGAAGATTCTATACTTAGTTTTTAGGTAACGCCAGAAAGTAGTAGCGCTAGTATTGTCCTTTAAGCACCGCTTATAGTAGAAGATCTCTTAATTAGAATTATTCCGGTTAGGTTTACTAGCTAGAGGCTTTAATAAGGCGTAAGACCAGAGCTTCTTATCCTCTCGTAACTTCTTCCTTTTGGTTTTAGGTGTGTTAATTTGGTGGTGAGGATCCTCACGGGCAAGCGTTATATTGTTAAACTTACGCGAATTATAATTGCTGAGGAGGGAAATCGTGTCAGTTTCTTCTTCTCGTGGTTGCTTTTGGGTGGAGGCTTGCGTAGGTATGCGTTGTAAGGAAGACATAGTAGGTGGTGATTGAAAAGGAGCTCTAGACGAAATACGCGTTAACGCGTATGCAATAACTTTTCTTAAAAGCCCGCACAGATGTTTTTTGTATGTAAAATAGCAGGCTTGGCGCTTTTTAGTTAATACCGACCATATTATAGGAAAATTAATAAACAACTTTCTTAATATTAAAGTTTTATCACTATATTCTATTCCTACCCGTTCTTACCACAGGTGATTATATTAATTATAATTATGATTAATTAGATTATATAGTAATCATAACTTATATAACTAATAAAAGTATTATGTGCATCCCTGTTTATGAGTTCTGCATTGTGATCAAATATCACCACCAGTTATATATGGCTCATTTGTTTTCCTCCCATACCCTGGAACACAAGACTTTATAAACCACTCTACCCAGACGCTTTTGCATCCCACAATACCAAACCTCGCTCGTCCCGAAGTTCTTGCCCAGAGCATTCCACTGAGGCCCTGGACGAGACGGGCTGTGCAGGGATTTGCATGGATGCGGAGGATCTCGTGCGCGGAATCGAAAGTAACGGTACGAAGCGTGTCTGGCAGAGCACGGAAAGCTTGCCGCCATTCCCAGCATAAAGGGTCGATGCTAGGTCCACCAGTTCCTCTAATCTCATCTGTGGTGAGTTGCACATTTTCTAGTGGGCATAGAAGAATAACGCGTAGATGTTGTAACCGTAGAGGTCGGTCAGTTTGGCCTTTGAAGAGAAGCTCGAAGTCTCCTGATCCGTACCGAGAAAGCAACGAAGGACAGCCGGCAAGCGGAATATAAAAGTACCATTCTCAAACCAGGTAGTGAAATTTTCCCGACGGAGCTGATGGGAAAGTTTCAAGGAAGGACAGCGTGTATGTATTAAATTATTTGTTTCTGGGTTGACTTCGACAGGAATCCAGTATCTTGGGAAACAAGACTAAATATCTGACGACGAAGCTCAAGAGGAAGTCGGGCAAAGGCACCTAAAGGGGAAGAAATATTAAAAGCCGACTCAACCACCTCTTTAGCTAAATATACTATATCTAGATATATGAAGTTTACAGAAGTAGAGATCAAATATAATTACTGGAAATGAAGTGTAGATGCAGCAGGCGGTTCCGTAAAGTTTCCTTACTAAGCAAAGCACTGCATCGTCATGATCTGCCGTTCGACGCAAAGAGGTAAAGGCTCCGAATTTGTCCGAATATCATCTGTATTGGCCTAGTCCACGAATCAGTGTTATTGTTCATTTGGCAAGCCGCAGTCTGGTGAGCGGGGAAATTCCCAGGGACCGAGGACCCTTACGAGTCAGCTGCAATAATACAAATATGGCTTCCTTCAAGTGCTCCATTCGTGAGAATCTCTTACATCGCTGAATCTAGATTTAAAGATGGCTTTTTTTAGTCTACAGTCAGCTATCACTCCGGCTCTTACTCGTCTACGGCGGGTTGCATTCGTAATGGAAGATTGAGAGAGCCAAGTACCTCGTAGGAGGGTTAGTAGAAGTCCGAAAGTTAGCAGACCGCTATGCCTAATGAGGAGTGTCCGCAGGGGTACCCCTGCGGACACTCCTCATTAGGCATAGCGGCTTGGCAACCCTAACTTTTCTGCCCGGTATGACTTGTTATACGAATATCCATGTGATTGCTTATGCTGAATTTTTCCATGGACAAAAGTTCTAGGAACTGAAGTTGTCTATGTCGACCCGGTAGCGGGACAATAGGGATCGAAGAACTTCCTAGGTAAGATCGCCTCATCACCCATGTATATTCTCAAGTGGAATTGCTACTACCATTTTGCAGTTACTGTAGGCGGTGATGTTATCGAGGTATATCATTTGTCTCACCTTTCTCGGCCCTCCTGATTAAGGCATATAGGTCGTCTCGCCAATAAAACAGAATACAACTGCTGGCAGGCTTCTCTCAAAACGCGGCGAAGGTGGCTATATGGTCATAATGCAAACTGAGGATGCTGCTAGACGGCGGGCATACATTGAGCCAAAGGGATTAGGCAGAGTCATTTTCAGCCATGAACAAGATAATGCCCTCTGTGTTCAATATCACCCAAAGGGAGTAAAAGGTGCAACATCAACCTGTACGGGCCTACTACCATAGCTAATGTTTTTACTAGGTGGAGTGATGCCCGAGCTCGATTCTCACCGCGCTACACCTTAGAATCCCAACCCTGTAACATTCCGCTTCTCTCCGTGGCACGCTTGCGGACCTGATTACAGCTCATATTCAGCTGCTATGAAGCGACGATCGCATCTCCACCTTCATGGCGTTGTATGTTGACTAGCACCAGGAGACGTGGACCACGAAGCCGCGCCGAGGGAATGGGAAGACATATTCGGGATTCCGCGCAGCCGAGACCTCTTAGCATTCACCAATGCTCAAATGGGATTTATACGTGGTGTAGGAGGGCAGCCAGATGAACTGGCGTCTATTACGACCGGCGTAGAGGGTCGGGATGAATTCAATGCTATCCTGGACAGGGCAAGGGAAGAAGGGCTATGTGGGGATGGGTGGATAAACATACTTGGTGTGAAATTGTATTTCACCTGTATGGGTGAAGGAGCTAAAACGAAACTATAGCACACCGCAAAGAAGCTCTGCTCTGCAAGTTCCTGTCCCTTGTGTGTTTCAAAAATTGCTCACTCTGGCAGCTCATCAGAATGTAATGTTACTGTGAAGACGATGTGTAGCTGAACGAATATTCAGAATCTTGGATGAACCTGAGCGAGTATTGGCATATGTTTTGGATTTTCTGGAAATTCACTAAATGCCGCCTATCACGACACCGTAATCCACGTGACTTTGAGATTGGCCATATCAAGACCACCAGGCTAACGATAGGAGTGGTAAGAATATGGCCAAGTCTCGAAGGCTACGACCACACATTAAGTCAAACAAGAAATGTCGGTATTCTGAGTTAACTGTTCACAGCTTATAACCCCCTAGGCCAATGCGGCTGACGGCATTGCTTCAAATCCATCATATTAGAACTAATTAGCAACGGTGGTCTCACTAACCGTAACCGAAGTGATTCAGCAAGAGCCACCAAATCTTCGAGAAGGTGAAGAATGTAGGTTACTATTCATATATCAAATAACCTCTGAGTGACTCACGGTGAGTTCACAAGAACTCGCAATGTAATGAAGAAGACTTAAAGATCTAATCTAGTAACAGGCAGATCCTTATCGTTCCATACTCCCGTCCGTTGTAAAACCCTGGCCCTAATTTCTACCCGTCAGCTTCCATCCACTAACTTGAGCCATCTCCTTCTCTGGCCTGCGTATGGCTTTGAACCAACATGCCACACAAGCATCCCTTGTAGGTCGACAACTCCCCAGTGTCTGGACGGCGGAATAGAGCATACTGCTCGTGGGGTCCTTCGTTGAGGAACCGGTCCATTGGACTCAGTCCTTGAGTACTAGTACTCTGCGTCATTCGAAGGACTTGTGTATGGTAGGGGCAAGTGCCTGGTGGGCCGTCGTTCACAGCCTGTGCTGAGCTTCCTCTTTGAGCGCCTTGTTGTTCGGTGCGAGCCCTAGAAGACCGTGTAAGCTCCGACCACTTCAACGCAGCATAGCTGAAAGGAAAGATGTGGAGCAGGGTGAGTACTTACGCTGTGACATTGTTGTTCTGATTATCTGGAGCCATCAGGATAGAAGAGGTGGGACAGAATCGTGGAGTGATAGAATTGAGTAGCAAGAATGAGGGTTGGATCTTGAGGTTGGAAGACTTGAGATTTTTGAAGCATACGGTTTGAACTCAGTGGAGGGGGGCAATTTCCTTTAAGTATCTCAAAATCTAAGGAGGGGCCGGGCGTACGATGATGATAGCAGGGCATATCCCTCATTGCCCTGCACGGGTGAAGGCAAAACTGTCCACGTATGTTACGTGGATCGTTCGAAGGAGACGGCTGAACTCGAATTTCACGGATTTACTTGGGCGGGAGCCATGATCGGAGATGCTGACGACTGGGGAGGGTTGCGAGAGGTGGCTTTACACATTCCCATGCATGATTGGGCCGGCCTTACCAGACTCTGAAGTGAGATTGGGTATTCGTCTTTTGCTTTCCTCGGCAAACATGGTATAGTGAATCATGCTGCACGGCGGAGGTTGGACCCAAGGCATATATTTTCCTAGACTTCCATCTATTATTGGACTTGCCTTTTACAATTCCTGTTCGGATTGGATAGTCTCCTTTTGTATACCTGGGCAACCAGACCGCGGGAAATATTTCGAGAAATAAGACACCTTCTAAGATCTGCCCTGTCTGATTCTTAGCATCGGATTGGGCATTCTTCTTTTGTCGGCCTAGGCAGGCAGGGTTCAGTAGAATTAAACGCAGCTAGGCGAAGCTTCGCATCAACCATTCCGCCAGGTGGCTGATCCTTTGATGCATAGCCGTGGGAAATGTCTCAAGAGTTGCTGATAACTGACAATGGACTAACCTTCACGATACAGGGTCCGGCGCCTCAACGGGTTCTCCTCTCTTTTATTGGACATGGCTCCCCCCTCCGCACACTGGCGCTTCCATGGCGGCGGGCAGTGTGCAACCCTTCCCCCACGACGATGGTGGGTCAAACCTATGATCAATGTGTAGAGATATCTATTGGGGAGTCTTCTTTTGTTCACCTTGGCTTTACAGGGGGCAGGGGCCTGTGCGTTCTCGCTTGTCTGCGCCTCAGATGTCCGGATTGCCCTTTTTAGGTCATGTTTGCATTTTGAGTGACAAGGCAAACCCGCAGCCTTGTCCCATATGTCAGCCGTCACCGCTGACTCTCGTGAGTGGCCGTTCTCCTTTTGCACGCCTTGGCAGACGGTTAAATTTTTAGGGAGCGGGTTTGCGTCAGCCATGCACCGCAAAATCCAGATCCCACACGTTACGTCTCCCCCCTAGAAGGTACTTTCCTCTCTTCTCTCTGCTCCTCTAGCTTCTCCAAACTTCATTGCTATTTAAGATACTAACAAGATCCTTTCTACATCTTCCCCGCCCGAGGGCTCCTTTTACTTTGGTAAAGCACGACCGTGCACCGCTCTTTGCCAGGTTAGTTCAAATCCTCTTCCAACGGCGCAATCCTAATATTATAGATGGAACCTACACGCCCGCAAGGTTTTGCTCAAGTCAATGGTTGTGATGCTCCGGAAGATCCATGGGAACTTTGGAAGTCGACAATCGAGCAGCTTTGGATGGTGGAGAATAGGAAGCTCCCTGAGATTGTCAGCCTTATGAAAGACAATCATGGATTTGATGCAGTGTGAGTTCATCTTCTACCCGAATTGGGTTGGAAATCTTCATTGTAATAGTTAACACATGAATGATGCGGGGGTCACCAGTACAAATACCACTTCAAGAAATGGAAGTGGAAGAAGAGCCCTCCGTCGAAAGCAAAGTCGGCTATTGCGGCCTAGTTGCAAACGAGAGCAGCGGCGGGAAAATCATCTACTGTTATCACTTTCCAGGGAAGACCGGTTGATTGAAAGAAGATACGACGACACCTCAAGGAGGCTGCTCGGAAGGATGTTGTCTTGAGTCGTGACTTGGAAGCAAGCCAACAAATTTTGTTCGGCCCGACTCTACCATTTGGCAATAGGATGTATGATCTAGTAAGCAGCAAATATTGTCTTTTCCCTTAGCGTTCTGACAAGTTTTAGATTCCTGAATTGGAATTTGCCCTATGGTGCGTTACGGTTGTTACGAGGAAAAGAGATTGATCGCCTTTCACCTTTGGGCTACACCACAACAACACCTCAGAGCAACATCGCGATTGCTACACCACCGGCAGGTGCTCCTTCTCCAAATGGTGTACACTCGCCAACCTCAACAGCTCTGAATATGAAGAAAGCAGTTGATCAAGTCCATCTTTTCATTAGCGATCGGCATCAAGATCTGATTCGATCCATGGGCACGGAAGAAAGACAGCAAGCATGCTACGTTGCTCTAAGTCATGGACTTTTGCTAATATAATAACAGGACAATGTCCACCTCAGTGATGTCAGCGGTTAGGTTAGGTTTCAAAAATGAGGCCAAAACCAATCCAAAATACAATTTTGAGGCTTGAACCGGTTACAGAACCGGTTAAACCAGATTAACCAGA
>Ga0307515_10018044_pt1 | contig 12807 bp, 7 predicted proteins | sample 17_EM_MG_FD_194513 | JGI IMG/M metagenome (GOLD analysis project Ga0307515, IMG submission 194513) | Populus trichocarpa ectomycorrhiza microbial communities from riparian zone in the Pacific Northwest, United States - 17_EM | ecosystem: Host-associated > Plants > Roots > Unclassified | place... | reverse complement strand
CTTAACCCGTCAAAATTGTGATTCGCGCCAAGAATCAAACCGGATCTAATATTTTTCTTCTTAAATTTATTATGCACCAAAACAAAAAATAAAAATGCACAAAAAAAACCCTAAAAAAAAGTCAGGCGTGTAGTTCTTATGGCCTAGTGAGTCTGGTCCTCTAAAACAAAAGCACCCAGCCACGCAGGTTTGGTGGCTCAGGCCTATGCTCTTAGGCCGTATGTTTTTTTGTTTTTTTTAAAAAAAATACTCATGATTGTTGTCTGCCTGGCCAAATTTCGGTCACTACGGTGATAACTAAAAAATCAGGGCAAACTCATTTCCCCCCTGAAAACTCATTCTATAACTTATTTTAACAAAAAAAAAAAAAACACCTCATCAACACCCATCTATAAACTAATTTATCAAGCTAAGAAACCTTGAAAACAATTCTAAAACACGAAATCAAACCAGGTTAGATTTTTCTTCCTCGACATTGATCTATTTTTAGGTAATATTAAGATTTTAAATAACCACCATCAAACTATTTTCATCAAATTAAACCCTTGAACACCAAAATCAACCAATTTAGTGGTCTTAAGATGCGAAAACAATAACTTTTGAATTTAGAGAAACGTTTTCTCTCTTTCACAAACCAGGGACTGAAAAATAATAAAAATTAAGTCTTGTACCAAATTTGAATTTAGAAAAACATAAGGGACCGAAAAGTTCTAATTTTGGAAATTGAAGGACTAAATTGAACTTTTGTACTAACTTTAATCGCACCCCCTGTTGTTGGTGCCTTTTCTAAATTGGTAATTCTTCTTACAATTTTATCCCTAACCAGCAAATACAAAGTAACTGGCTATTAATTTTGCGATTAAAGGATTTAATTGATGAAAAAAAAGAGTTAAGGGATCAAAAAAAAAAAATATTGCTCTAGTCTACAGTGCATTATGAGTGAATGAATAATGTTTCCAGACCACCTTCAAGTTTTATTTTATTTTATTTTGATATATTTATATAACAATGGTTAATTCATCTGGACTTATATCTGGTAAGAACCCTATTGGTACTAAGAATTAGTGGGGGAAAATGGTAATATTTGTAACATTAACTATATTTTATCCAATTAGACTTAATTGTAAACAAACTTTTAAACTCTTATTATCAATGAGAAAAGGCATCACGTGATGCTCAACATTTAATTAAAATCTTTTTATCAGTCCTACTTCTTTTTAATTTATTTTATTAATAACAAACATTATCTTTTTAGCTATTAATTTTAAAAATATATATATAATGATAGAAAATGGGTCCATAACATCATCTCCTTCTTATGTTAAAAACTAACTTGAAATCTGGGTGTGCTGAATATCATTGGTATTATTTGGGTTTCTCTTTTATTGAGCTGATAGGTTAGAGATTGGGGGCTGGGCTCCGTAGGTGGCTCACACGTTAATGGACTGGTTAGACCTTTCCTGCCATGGGCTAGCCTAGGTCTTTCATGTGTCTGCCTTTAAAGTTGAGTCCGGTAAATGATCACTAATTCTGTTATTTCGGGTTTAGGTATTTATTTATGTAGGTAGCTGTGGTATTAATGATTATATTTTAAAGTATTTTTTATTTAGAAATATATTAAAATAAAATTATTTTTATTTTTTAAAAAATTTATTTTTAATATTATTACATCAAAACGATGACAAAAATATACACTAGATGATGGCTGCTTGAAACAAGAGGAAGAAAAAGAAAAAATTATTTGCAGAAGCTTATCATTTATAAATATCTAAAATCATTTAGTCAAAACTCAAATATATTAGACATGGGATTATAAACAATATCACTCGAACGACATAGAGTCTCTCTTGTTATTAAATTATACTCTATCATGCTGCATTAATTATGAGATAAAATCAATATTAATAAAAATATTATTTGGTAGTTATTTAAAAAGAAGAAATTAAATATCCACTTTTAATACCTTATATCTAATGCTTAGTTCTTAATTTTCATTTTTTAAAGAGTAAATATAATATGAAAATGCCTCAATGGATAGCTAGTATTAAAGCAATTAAGGTAGCTAGTAACAATAATAAGTTACAGTCTTTTAAAAGGAAAAAATAAAATAAAAATATTAGCATTAATGCCCTTTTATTCCACAAGTAACACCAAATCACCTCAAATAGAGGTAAAAAAAATAAAAATAAAAATTCATCATGAAGCCATTTGATAAATTGGCTCTAGCTAGGGAGGCCATGCACCAACCAAAACCACCACAAAATAATTAAACCAATTAGACACAATAACCTTCTAATGATCTTACTAACATTTTAATTTGTACTCGATGCCTTATTGTAAGAAAAATATATTGATCAACTCGATCATGTTATTCATCACCACCAATCACTTGATAATTAAACTTGCTTAGTCAGTGAAGGTCGAATGAGAGATTTCTTCCCCACCAACCATGGCATTGTTAGAAGAACACCATGGCTCGTCTGTAATGAACTGCATCCATGAATCATCTTTGTCTTCCTCTTCCACGCAAGATGATGATGCAATGGGAACATCTGGCGACATTGTTTCATACTCATTTATCACACCTTGTGGTGAGCTCTCCATTAATGATAGACTAGTGCTTGTGCATTGGCCTTGCTCTTCAATTTCAGAACATATTCCGTTTTTCTTGAACACACGACACAATGCATAAGAATCCTGCAAGGAAACAAAAGGTAGCCTTGTGTTTAAGCACAAAAGACAAGGCAAGGGGAAATTATGGAAAGATAGATCCGAGTTTTCCAGCAAGATTGAGAGATGCAAATAAAGTTTAAAGCTGGCTATCTTATCAGAGGGAAAACTTTTAGTACATGACAAAGTCAGCCTCAATACTTGACTGGTTCACCATGTCTGGACATTTAATCAGTAGTCTTCACTCTTGCAACACACTACATTAATATCAGAGAGAGGAAGTAGGTGATGCATGCATGGCATACAATAAATGGCAGCTCATAATTTTGTTCTATTTACTTTTCTTCTTTTTTTTAATGGTAAAAGCTCCCGGCCCCTTGTACAAAGTAACGAGATTAAATATGGCGAGAGGACATTGTGGAAGTATTCACTCTACTATACATACAAGCTTTCAAAGAAGAAAAAGAAAGAAGACATTGTTGGATCAGAAATCAAGCTAGCTAGCTACCCTGGGATTAACAAGTGTTTATCCTAAATTAGTAGGAGATGGGTACTTTGACGTAAATTGGCTGATTTTGATTGCAATTGGAATAAAGTAAAAGGTAGCCGACACACTCTTACAAGATGAAAGTGATGAGGACTGCTTTTTGGGTTAGCATAGTCTTAAAATATCATTTTACAAGTCATGGAATCTAGACTTGTGGATTAGAGAAGGTAAAAAGATAAAGAAGTGAAGAACTCATAGATATGGAAGGAGGGATTGAGTCATAAGAAGGATAAAACTTTTGTCTCATTACAGAAAAACAAAGTGGAACCCAAGCTTCGCCACTTGGGGATCTAACTCCAATGGATGAAGCAACGAATATATGTGTCAGAGATTGTATGTCATAAAATATTTAAAGTAAAACAGGTGAGAGACTAGTAATCAAAAGCCCAAATTCTTCGAACTTTTCATGCAAAATCATGCACTTGTGTCACGTTCTTACGACTCATTATATTCTCCAGTACCCTACCAGGATACCATGATCTTACTAATATTTCGCACAGAAACTAGTTAGTTTTGTAATTCAACAGTTAATATTAAGCGTAAAAACATGCAATTATGATTATCCAAGAATAAAAAAACAAGCAATTATGATGCTTTTATTTGCTTTATGTACTTTGGCGTAAAAGAGATGTGGTGAAAAAAACCAAACGAAAGCAAAGGAAATGTTGCTTTTCCCGTTTGCTGAGGCATTAAAACTTAGGGTTTCCAAGTCAACTAGCGAAAATAAAAAAAGTGTGATGATCGTCTAACTTGAGATTTACTCATGCTCCTATATTTTTTCTTGAGAATAGAAAAGGATCAAGAAAATTGATAGTAACGTGGATAATTAAAACACAGTCTAGTACTCTAGCTAGTCTAGTGGTATTCTCTCTTGTAAGGGACGAGGGTGAAAAATGTGTGATGATAACACCAACAGTGGTCCTACATTTTTCTCTTCTTTTTTACCTTGGGAAAAGAAAAGAAAAAAACAGAAAATGAAAGTGATATTTGGTCTAGTTGCGTTCTCTCTAGTGAAAGAAGAGGAAGAGGAGAAGCTCGGTTCAGCTCTCTATGCTAGCTTGCAACTAAATTAAGAGTGATCAAGCTAGCCATTTCGAGGCGATATAATCTTGGTTAAAATTGAGTGATGTCAGTGACAGAGCAGAGAGTATAATTAAGGTATTGTTAGTGATCATCCCCTACCCCTAATTCAATTAATCACATATATTTGCCCCATGTAGAGACCAGAACGTATGACTTGCTTATTTCAATCGCTTTGTGTTAAAGAAGTAATAATTAATAAATAATAAATTTGAGATTAGTATATAAACAAATAACAAATTTACCATAATTACTCATTGTAATGGTTTAGACCTAGTATACCTCTCGCCCCATGAAGCAAAAGGAAAATACTAAGAGAAGAACTGATGGAAGAAATGACTATATATTTGTTAGCCATCATTAATATCATGAATCACGCAATTTTGCACAATGCACGAACTACCTGAATTCCAGAGGTGTCTTCACACTCCTTGTCGTCGAGCCGATACTCGTGCATTACCCAATCGGTCCGAATCCCTTGAGGAGCTCGGCCTCGGTAGTAAACTAACGTCTTCTTCATTCCAATGGCTCTATTCTGGCAGTTCACTCTTCTGTCTTTTCCGGTCGACTTCCAGTATCCAGCTCTAGTTGCTCTATTAGTCCTGAACCCATTAGGGTATTTCCTGTCCCGGGGTCCGAAGAAGTACCACTCCGGGTCTCTACTTGGAAAGAATGATTTTTCTGCAAAACAAACAGACAACAACAGAAGTTCTGATCAATGGAACCAGTCCCTTTATTGTTCTGGTAATGACATGAGCATGGCCTTGACTGTCGGTAGAATGCCAAAGATCTGTCGATGCTGCTGAAATGTAATGGGAACGTAACAAAAAGTAAGTAGTATTATAGATATATACCTGCTAATTCCCAGGGCTCACATTTGTAGAGATCAACCTCAGGAATGATGTCTAATTCAATCTCTTGGCCGTTAATCTTACGCTTGAGATAGTAATTGACAAGTTCTTCGTCGGTTGGATGGAATCGAAAGCCAGGAGGCAGTCCGACCGGTGACATTTCTTTCCCTTCCCAATGACCTAGCTACTACTCTCTTTGCAAACTCCTTTTGCATTATCATGATCTCTACTACCCTCATCGTATATAAAAAGGATGCAAAGCTCCTTGTCATTGGCTCATTTTTCACTTTCGCTTTACAGATTCTTAGACAAACGTTTCTTGTAAGCCGGGCGTGTCATTCTTGCTCCAAATAAAAATTTGATTCTTCTGTTTCAAGTTCTAAACATACACCGAAAAGAAAGCAACGGTGTAGCGTGCGTACTTCCTTATCGATTCCTTTTCTATTAATTAGCGAGCTTTATTTCAAGAGCATTTGTATGTAAATGTTCTGCTATATATGGTCCAAGACGCGTACTGTGATGGTAAAAGGTTTGAGATCTGTACAGCAGGTTTCGAGTTCGAATCATGACGTACATCTCTTATAAGAGTTTGAGATAGCCGGAATTTTACTCGCTCACCTGAACCCACAAAGTGCGCTTTCCGGGAAGTAAGGTTTTCTCGAATCCAAAAAAAAAAGTTAAGCTATATATGGCATGCTATTACATAAGATATGTGGAGCTTAATTTTGGACATGCAAATCGCTCCACTACATATATCATGTAAATCTTAGAGTAAACTATGGGTGAACGTAGCTTAAATAATAATTATTTTTTAAAAAAATGGTTTATAAGTGATAGTGAATAGATTTTAATTAAAAAAAATTACCTTCACAATGTTTGGATCCAAACAACGTGATTACAACCCCATATTGTGTGGGCTTAGCCCAAACAAAATAGTTCCTTTCTTTAAATTATTTTTTGTATTTTTCTTATTTTTTAAGTTATAAAAAATCTAAAAGTAGTTTTATGCACCGCCCAAGCATATACTTTTTTATGCTTTTACTTACATATTCTTTATGAGCATAATATAAAGACACACATCACATTTTATGTAATTAGGCGCTTCCTTTCTTGACCAATGACTATGTAGTTATCATGACACTTACATTCACCAGTAACATGTCAAACACTATGTTTAATGATGGGCACTAACGTTTTCACCAATTAATTTTCACACAACTCCTGAAGCGAGCTAACGTTATCAAGATCTATAAATACCTTGGGTTACAAAGTAAATACAACATGTCACAATTTCTCAAACCCATCACTTCTCTACAGTTACATTTTCTATCAATCTTTTCATACGTTATTTCTATCATAATTTATTGACTTAAGCATCAAAGAATCTCATATTTCATGACAGATTTGTTTTTTCAAGCAAATTTTTAATCATTGGTCAAGCCCAACAACCAATAAACCTAAACACAAAGCTCATATTAAACCCACACATTTTAACCTAGAATCACAACCCGTGAAAAGCTCATTTATGCACTTCCTTATGGTGATCAGGGCAACAAATGGTGATAATTGATTTAGCCATTCTCGAACCTTTCTTAGGATTTTTTTAAGATTATAAGATCCACCAATTCCCATGAGCCACATTAGTCATTCTTAAAAAATAAAAGCTCAGGAGATATAACTACTTGAGAAAAGTGTCGTATTGTTGTTTGTTGGCTTAAGGTGAAGGAGAACTTATATAAAATTATAAATGAGACTTTTAAAAATATTTAAAAATATTTTTTTATCTTTTATATATATCAAACAAATATAACTTTATTGGACAATCCTCATTTTGTACTCAGAATCTTTTGTTAAATGGAAACAATCTTCATTTCATATAATATAATTAAAAAAAATATTTTATTTATTTTTAAAGTGTTTTATTAAATAAAAATCTTAAATAATTATCCAAGTGAGGCTTAACTTAAACCCGATCAATATCTTTATACAAGGCAGCTCTTGATTTTTGGGCGAGCAGAAAATTCTGGGTATCTTTCTTGTATCGATTAAACAAGTCTTTTGGGCTAGTGCATATCAAAGTGGTCTGTTCATATGAACCAGTCTAGGCTTGAGTCATTACAAAGTAGCCCAGTACTGAGTTGGATCAAAAGATGGCTGGAGAAGGAGCCCTCTACATTGGTTTTACATCTTCTAAGATATGTATGAACACCAAGTTGAAAGGGGAAAATTATTAGATTAATAGGAGTTGTATTCCTCTTTGTATATTGAATAATTCTTCATTGAAAAGATAAAGATGAATATATCAAATAAAAAAAATAGACAAATAAAATAAATAATCTAAAAATTGGATAATATTACAAACTTTGCTTTTTCATTGTGTTTACTTGTGCAAAATTCATAATATAAATTATAATAAGATAATTTTACTAAAATTTCATCGTAAGAAAATAAATTGAAGCTAGGATTATGTATTAATAACATGTTTGAAATTATAGTGTTTTTCACTTGAAAATATATTAAAATAATATTTTTATATATTTTTTATATTAGTATATTAAAATAGAAAAAACACTAAAAACTATTAATTAAAAATATAATTGAACCACACTTTCAAATAACATTTCCCTCACCTGGTTCCCATGAATGATAGACATTTCAGCTCTGTTTGTTTTTGTATTTCAAAAGTGTTTTTTAAAAAAATTAAAATTTTTTTTATTTTTTTCTTTACTTTAAATTAATATTTTTTTGATGTTCTGAGATCATTTTGATGTGTTGATGTCAAAAAAAAATTAAAATAAAAAATATATATTATTTTGATATATTTCTAAATAAAAAACACTTTAAAAAATAATCACAACCACATTTTCAAACAAACTTCATAATAATCCTGATAGTGCAGCAGCAAACTCAAAGCAATTTATTTTAATTTTTTCATGCTGTACTTGTAAATCAAAAATCAATTTTTTATTTTTTTTATGAAACATAAAAGGGCAAATTACAATAACCCCACGAAGCATTGTGAAATTTACAAGATTGATACGAATGGTGTGTTTTTAAAATTATATAGAAAATGATTTAGTTTCTATTAACATACAGGTTGATCCGAGAATACCCTTTAAATCGGGGGGAAAAATCCCTATGTCTAAAAATCCCCCAATGTTGTTAGAGATCATGGGAGAAGAAGAGAAAGGCCCGAAGACCCTTTTTCTTCCGTTGCAGAAGTAAATGTTCGGAGCTCTTTCTTTTTTCTTTTTAAACACAAGAAATTGCAAGAGGTTTTATGACTTGAAAACTCAAGAGTGTGGTTGGGAAAACATCCTCATGTGATACCCTTTGTCAACTTGTGATTTATCTTTCTGTTTTCAGTACTGCTATATTCGTGCTGTTTGTGTTTAAAGTTTGGATTTTTTACAGCAAGATCTGGAATCCCATCTGCCATCACTGTCACACACCTAATCCAAAGCCTCGTTGCATTGTCCATTTGATTCTTGTAACAGAGACCTCTCTGTGCTCCAACACAAAATTTATTTCTTTATTTAGGCTCCATGTTTGAATTTGTGTGCCTGGTCAATGCATCCATCTATCGACTTTGGAGAAAAAACTGCATTAAATTCCTTGATTATTTTTAATTATTACAGAAAATATAATCATCACAGAAAAGAGGTCTACGTCCATGTCATGCCCCACAAGTAAGAAGAGTAGATCAAAACTAGGAAAATTTATTGATGGAGGGGGCATCATCCTTGATGCTGACCTTTGTATCCTAACCTTACATTTTGGTCTAATGGGAGGGTTACAGAACCAGAAATGAAAGGGGGAAATGCGATTTAAACATTCAAATAGCACTGTTCAGTTTCCATCTTCGCCACTGTTTCTTTTGTTACCATTTATAAGCAAATTTTTGTCAGTCTTCCCATGTGTAGCAGTGTAGCTAGAGAGATCAGGGTTTGTACAATTTCCTTGCAGGGGTGGGTCCATGACATGTTGATATGGATGTTACTCGTATGAAGAGTCATCCTTGGCCAACAAACAACTTTCACAGCTTGCAATTCACATGACTGGCTAGCCATTCCTATGAGCTGAAATGGGTGACATCTCTTTACTTCAAAACACCTCAGGTGGGTTACTTACTGATGGAGCTGATGAGAGAGTGAAAATGTTGCTTAAGTACTTCAAATCAGAAGAAGACATGGGATGTGGTGATAGTTTTGCTGAGAGAGCTGAATGGTACTACCAGAAACGCCCTCAACTTCTTGCTTCGCTTCAAGACTTGTACAATGGGTACACAATCTTGCTGGACAGATGCAATAGAATGGAGAAGGGCAAGAGACTTAGCAAACATCTCTCTTCTCCAATGTCAATCACCTCTGATGATGATCAAGATCAAGAAGACAGTCGTGGATCTAGCAGCTGCCAGTTTCTTGATTGGGATGCTGAGAGCTCACTGTCTTACCAACAACCACCGACCCCTTTTCAAGATGGAAGTAATACCATTCTTGGCATTGATGAGATTGTAGCGGATCTGGTAATGAAGAATGTAGGGAATGACATATTAGCAGACCAGCTTAGTGACATGGAGAAGCAGCAGCTAGGTCAAGAATCAATATGGAGGAAAGTAGAGTTGTTAAAGAAACTTCTTGAGGTGTTAGAGTCAGAGAGGATAGTGTTACTGAATGAGAATGTTAGATTGGGGTACAAAATGCAAGCTTTATTGGAAGAAAACAAAGGGTTGTCATCTGAGGCTATGTTCATGAAGAGGAAAGCTGGTGAGCTTGCTAGGTGTGTGTTAAAGATGAGGGAGGATCACAGGGTTTGTATGCTAACTAGGAAAATTGAGGATCTTCAAGGGCAGATATATGGGTTGGAGATGAGAAACAAGGAGTACTATCAACAGTTGTTGAAGAAAGAGGAGCATCAGGAAGATAAAATTAGCAGCAGCAAAGATGGTGGGGTGGCTTTTGTGGGTTGTTGCTTCCAACTGGAGAAGATGAAGTTGAAGAAAAAGAATGAAGCATATGTTGGGAATGGTGGATGGTCAAAATGGTGGAGCAAGGTCAAGAACATGGACATGTTTTTGTGTGGCTTTCAGTGTTCCCCTTGACATGGCGTGGCTAGTTTCCAGACAGCTACCACCTCTGCATCAGATGGAGTTACAGGCAGCTGATATCGTTAGTTCTCTCTTTTGGTCTTGTTTTCTGTTTAAGCCTAATGGAAATTATAATGTTAATCTAATTAAATGATTTGACTAGCCATGAGAAGTTATTCATTGAAGTCTTGGTTGGTGAACGAAGTCTGAATGGAAATATCCTGATCCTGGCTTCCGAACTCAGTATATAGGTTTTATGAATTTAGGAAAATTAAAATAAATTATCAACTATAAATTATAATAAATATTATTAAATTAAAAAAAATAACCAGTAAAAAAAAATCTTTTAATTTCAACTGTTTTCACCTATCATTCACATGTTTTGTTGATCGGAGACAAAAGTTGTTTTATAGTTTCCTTTCATTCACATGTTTTACAGTTGTCTTGCCTGCCCTGCCTGTCCCAAAACTTTTAGCCGGAATAGTGTCGGGTTAATAGATAATGGAGGAAGCTTGAGGCAATTATTTTTACTAATAAAATAAAATTTACTTTTTAGTATTGAATCAATTAGGTTAGTCAGGTTTTACTTAATTAATATTTTATTTATATCAACTAAAATTTCAACCTAGATAATACTCTAATAGCCCATTTATTTTTTTTATTTTAAATTTTTTTAAAAAAAAATTAATTTATTTTTATTTTTATTTTATTTAAATTAATTTTTTTAGTATTTTTATATTATTTTGATGTGGTAATGTCAAAAATAAATTTTAAAAAATAAAAAATATTATTTCAATATATTTTTAAATAAAAAATAATCGCTACCACATTATCAAATAAATTTTAAATCTCTTATCTAGTTTAACAAGTGTGTAATAAATGATCTAGATTTTTATTTTTTATTTTTAATTGTTTAATGTTTTTTTTTATAGACCGATGGGGATGGAAATTTCACTCACTGATTTTCTAGCAACCCAACAACTCAAATCGAGGTTAAAGTGGATTGGGTTCGGCAATTTTACCAATTTATTGAGTATCTAACATCACTCAAATCCTATAAAAAATCAATTTAAGTTTCTATCTTTACTTTGTAATTGAAGTTTAATATACTATTACGAGCATCTGATAATAATGATAATTAATTGTTATAAATCAATAATGTGTAGAATTAATTGTTAGATAAATTAAAATAAATTAACAATTATTATACTTTATAATAAAAGATATTTACTGTGAGAATCCACTGTGAAAACCAAATATCTTTTTATTGAAACCTTTTTTAATTTGGTTTTTAACATGTCTTTCTATTATGCCTTCCACTGTTAAAATTCACGGTGCAATAATTCCGTTCCGTTTCGGCCGGAATGTCCGGAACGTCTCGTACTAGTTAAAAAAACGAAACAAAACGGAACAAGTTTTACCTCGCTTAAAATCTCGGGCTGATCCGGAAATTCCGGTCAAATTTCGGCCGGAACGTTCCGGCCGAATTCCATGTGTTCCGTTTCGGGTTAAAGCCACCGAGTCAAAGTCAAAGACTCAAAATTAAACCCGGTTCATTTTCATTAACTGCACAGTACACCCACGCTCTTTTTTCTCTGAACTCTGAAGTCACACCCACGCTCTTTTTTCTCTGAACTCTGAAGTCTAAAGTAAACTAAACCAAATCCCTAATTTCTCTTCCTCCTCGCAGACTCAAGTTCCCCACCAAAACAATTACAATCGGCATCTTGTCTTTTAGTTTCACGAACTCCCCTTCCATTGGAGACTTCAAACAGCTGATTCTGTTATCTCCTTGGTTTGGTAGTTCGATCATCTCTCAAACTATTACATAAGCCTCATCTCTCAATCGGCAAGTATTGTGGGCTTCTATACGGTGGATGCCCAGGAGAGAAGCCTTGTGATAGTCTTGATGCTTGTTGCATGAAGCATGAAGCATGATGCCTGTATCCAATCAAAGAACAGTAAGTACTCTTCCATGATATCCGATTTATCTAGCAGGAATATTTTGGCATACAGCAAAGTTTAGCTACAATTTTTTGGCTAGTAATTGTGATTTAGTAACTGGGATAACATGGTGATTAGTGTCGATGGAGGTATATAGAAAATAAGTTAAAACTGGAAGCCCGATTGATGCTGATTGATGCTGCTGTTTGTTCTATTTCTAATCAGCTTTAATATTTGTCTTAGTATAATTCTTATTGCCATCTTTACTGAGTTGTGAGCCTGTAGTTCTTTGTGCCTTGACAACCATTTTCTTAAGGGCTATTAATTTTCTTCAACTTCTACCTTTTTGTTTCGTACCCTCGTCTATTTTGGGTCCTTTATTTCTGCAGGACTTCTTCTGGGTTCTTCAAACACCCCCCCTCCCCGCGTCTTCTCTCCTCCAAGTGCTTTCTGGGTGTTTTAACACTGCGATCTCTTTTTTTTTTTAAATGCGTGTAATGCGTGTTATTCTTCTTCATATGTTTTGACCATGGCCGAATTAATTATAAGGAAGGATACATAATTATTATATGAAACTGAATGTATCAAATAATAAATTTAAAGTGCGAAGCCAACAAATAAAATGTGTA
>Ga0307515_10018043_pt1 | contig 12807 bp, 3 predicted proteins | sample 17_EM_MG_FD_194513 | JGI IMG/M metagenome (GOLD analysis project Ga0307515, IMG submission 194513) | Populus trichocarpa ectomycorrhiza microbial communities from riparian zone in the Pacific Northwest, United States - 17_EM | ecosystem: Host-associated > Plants > Roots > Unclassified | place... | reverse complement strand
TTTCCATCCATGTGCTTGCCCTCTTGGATCAATGAATTATCCAAAATAAATCAAATGTTATTTGTTGTGTGGACATGTAAGATCATGGATTGTGTTTGGGCTGATTTGGAGGCTGATTTGGGGCTGATTTGGGGCTGAATTTAAGCATCAAATAAGGATACAAATGTATCTATTATTTGGGCTAAGATTGACATTAAAACCTTGAGTGTTTGATGGTTGAAGTTTGCACACAACATAAGGCAAGTTTGGGCTTGAAATAGATCATATGATATTCTTTTCTAGAATTGGAATAGAATTGATTTTTGGGGCAAATTTGGAGCACTTATTTGAACCAAGATTTTCTTCAATCTTCAACTAAATTTCTCTTCAATTCTTTGTTCTGAATTCCGACGTTGAATTTTCTGAAATAATTCATTTAAGCTCCAAAAACCTATCGAAACATTAAAAGAAACTTCATTACTAAAAAGCACATCAATTATTATAAAAAAAACCAAATAAAAACAATAAATACATATGTAAAATAAGAGACTTAATGATACTTTTGATGCACAATCACTAGGTGAACTAAAACTAAAAAAAAAACATAAAAAACATAAAATTCACTTACGAAAACATATCAAACACTGAGAAAAATAAAGAACACAAAGAACATTAAATAACATTCAAATGCAACCCAGCAATATAAACATCAAACTAGACCAAATTTCAAGCAATAAAAGGCAGAATTTTGTTCACAATCAAGCATGATCAATAATTAAGGGTCCACTTACTTCAATTATCATTAAATCAACATGATTTTATCGAAAAATAGTTTCGGTCCGAAACCAAACCCTAAAATTAAAATATTTAAAAATGTGTTATTTGTGCAAGAACAACCTAGATTATTGACTAATGATGATGTACGAACATGCAGAGACTAAAATAAACTTAAAAAGAAACATAAATCTAGTACTCAAGACAATGTTCTTCGGATGAATATGAAGAACACTAACTCAGGCTACCCCGAAAACAGGGATTACTGCCAAACCTAGAAATTAACCTTCTAGGTCTCTAAACTTTTATTTTTTGGTCCATATAAACCACATTGTTAATAAAAAAAACATGTTTGAATAAAAAACAATGACAAACAACATCAAATCATTAAAAACATGCTTAGGATTTCAACTTCCAAAATTGCAGCCTCATTGACAGCCAGTAAAACATCAAACTTTAATCCAAAACTGACTTTTTAGGATAAAAACCAAGTCCACGAACCCAGGATATGAACTAAAAACCTAGGAATATGCATAAAATACCTATATCAATTTTTGGCATATTTCAAAAAACACTCATTTCAGTAAAAACAACATTCAAACACCATTCTAAATGTTATAACTCAATTTTGGCCCATTGGTTTTTAATCTTATTTGAGTTGATTGAAAGTTATTTTTAGGAGTTTGGCATGTTGAAGAGACTTCATTAATTAATTATTAAAGCAATAACCACCGGCGTTAGCTACACCCCTACATTTCTAGTAGCAGCCTTCTCTTTTCAGTGGTGGCAACACAAATTTCAGTGACTTGAGCAGCAGCCACCATGAGCAACAACAGTTGTTTCTCCTCAGTCACGGTTGCAGACATCCCTCCTCAGCACTAGCAAAAATGAAACCAGTAGAGAGAAAGAGAGAGAGAATAAAGAGAACAAAAGACCAGAGAGAAAGACAAAACAGAGAAGAAAAAGAGGAAAGACAGAGGAGGTCAATCGATTTACTTGGTATGCCCAAGTAGTCGATCGATTTAGCTTACAAACCAGTTTTGTAGTTTCAAACCTGGTGAAACTTGAATTAATTAAATGCATATCAATCCTATTTATGCATAAAATGTGAAGTGTGTGAGTTCATTTCAGTTTGCTATTGAGTAAAATATAAAGATTTAACAATAAGCATTACAATGAATCCTTAAGAACTAAGTCTTCACTTGCTTTGTATCTTGGACTTGTTGATGAATTTCTTCATTCAATTTCTTATGCGTGTTGATGTGATCTTCATATAGAACTGTTTAAACTTAATTCATCCAAGCATTTCATTAGTCCATTTTCATTTAATTGTTATCATCAAAATACATGAAATATTCATATGTGACCTAAAGGTCAACAACTTCAGCGAGTGGGAGGTGCATATGCAATTGGAGTTTTGCGTGTAAAGCCTCTTAACAACCAAAAATACCCTTCTGTTGTGTCATTAGAAGCGTCGTTGCGACCTCTTCTTGATAGTGCAACATGTGTTGACAGTGATGAGGTGGCTTGTCGTCGACGGGCCTTACTTTTTTTTTCTTCTCTCTCCCCGTTGAAAATTACAGCTTGATAATCTTTGTTATTGGTATTTCAACTTAGTCCTTATTCTTTTTATTTTAATTTTTTGTTGACCATTTTGTATAAGTTTTATTTGTTTTCAATTTTATCCTTCAATCCTAATTTGTCATCTACTATTTTTTCTAATTTGGTCCTCATTCTTTTGATTGTTTTGGGCCTTTTGTTGGATTTAATTTTCTTTTCAATTTCACCCTTAAATGAAAAATTTGTATGTATTTCTTATTTTAATTTTGATCCTTAATTTTTTTATTTTTTTTATTTTTGTTAAAATGATTTTTTGTTTCAATTTCACCTTTCAATTAAAAATAAAATTTATTTGGTATTTCAGTTTTGATCATCATTCTTTTAATTGCTATTTTTTTAATCCTTTTGTATAATTGAAATTCTTTTTTAATTTTATCCTTCAACATTTGATTAATTGAGAATTAGATTTCATGGTTTTTCAGATCGAGTACTTCTGGTCTAATGATATAAGTCATGAGTTTGAATAGTTGACATAAGTTAACATTTTTTTTCTTATGAGCTTTTTGTTTTTATCATTTTTTTTTATCATGTTATCTCAATCTCATGAACTAGACTGCTAATATGATGGGATAACCCGGGTTAGCTTGGCCCTAATTAATGAGATTACAAGTTTATTATGCTAACTCGAGTCAACTCAAATTGATTTTTTTAGATATTTTTTTCATTCAATTTTATCTTTTCTTATTTAATAGATTGAGAATTACACTACATCATTTAACCCTTTTAAAAAAAATATTTTTTCCACCTATTATCACAATCTTTATTTTTTTATTTAATTTGATCTATCTGCTATTATTGTTTTTTTTAATTATTTAATTAAAATAAAATTAAAACCCAGTCAAAACTCAAATCACTTTTTAAAAAAAAAAAATTTCAAAACCCGCTGCGTTACACAGTCTATAGCTAGTAGCTAGTCTAAACTAAATTCCAAGATGTAAACTATTATCGAAGGAAATTGTCAACAAGAAGAATCACGAGGTTTCGTAAAAGGAGTGCAAATTAGTAAGCCTTAAAGCATGCGCTCTTGGGCCTTGGTAGGCGCCTGCTTTTGCCACTGAGCTTTCTTTTTATTTGACGCACCTGATTCATCTCAGATTTCTTGAAACGAATAAAGGGTTTTCTATGTTTGGAGTAGAAGACAAAGCAAATCTTTTGAAATTACTAAAGATAAATGATTCACCAAACCCCTTCCGAATATATTGCAATCAACCTTATATGTGATTGCGACCACTTACAAACCCTAAAATGTTGGAGGGCTAGTACCTGGTTAAGTTCTGCATATCTCAATCGAACCCATCTGTAGAAAAGGATGTTAGCTAGCAGTGCCAATTAACTATCTTTTCTCCTAGTAAGATCACACCAACCATAAGGGGAGAGGTGTTTTCAGAAACTCATCCTTCTGAACATGTGTAATACCAATAATTGCTTCATAATTCATTAGGTATATCACAGACACTTGAACATTGTATTCACAAATCACTAAATATTTAGGTTAAACATTGCCATGGCCAAGGCAGTCGTCTTTCTTTCATGTCTTGGTAAGCATGCTTAAACTTGTAGCTTCAACCTCAACACATGGAGTAAAGCCCACTTGTAGAAAAAAATGTTCCAGAGCAAATCCAAACTTAAACTTCTCACCCCACAAGATCATGCTCGGAAGATGTTATACAGCCATCTGAACAAAATAATATTAAAAACATATTTGGCCAATCATTAATCAAGTCTCAGTGGCAAATGAACACCCCCTCCTCCCATAATTAAACATTAGGTTAATGCATAGGGGTTAAAGTAAAAATGATGTATCCTGCAAAGTTAGTAAATTTGCCTTCTCCATAGCATGATCATATAAAGACTGGTTTAAAGAAGATAAAAGGCTTTATCAACTTATCATCATATCTAAGCATGCCGAAAAATTTTAATTATCCCTATCAATTCTATAGTGGAGTATTATGATACTATTACCATGTTTAAGAGTAAAAGAGTGACAGATGAGTGTTAATGAATCCTCGCCAGTCCTACTTGGATTATGAGGTCCACTCAGAGTCAAGGATCAGAGTGCTTGAAATCATTATGTGGGTCCTTAAAAATCATAACGCATTCACCTTTAAATCTTCATGCTTGCTTGTTCACTGTTCACTGTTCACTAAAGCTCTTTATATCATTTCTAGCTTCAGTCAAAAATTTCTACTGAATAAGGATAAGGATTTCACAATGATTTGCTTACTTTAACAAATACCACAGATTTTACAGTTGTCAAATGCAAAAATCATGGAATTTCCTATTCTGTAGGTCCTTGACCAAGTTTCTATTAAGGGTTGCTGTGTGGGCACTAGTTTTCAGTAACTAATCACTAAATCTTAGTTTTAAGTGTTTGGCAACAAACCAATTTTTCTGGAAGAAGTAACATTTTTTCTCACAAACACATGAGAATTCATAGAGAACATGTATAGATTCTGGTCCCCAATACAACAACCCCAACACCACAACGAAAAGAGTAGGAGACAAAGACCAAATTGAGCGTGATATGCATGCATAGAGTATAAGAGCAAATACACATGAAAATGGACAAAAAAATGACATCCATAAAAAGTCTTGTAATTATTCGGACGAGGTATGTAATAGAAATCAGTGGAAATGGACTACTCGCGTTTAGTTTGCTCAACTAATCACCCACCATCCTTTACTATTACTTGATGGGATTTCTTATGCATGTTTGGTTTGCTCAAGGATAAAAAATGCATTAGAATGTGAAGTGAAATTTTACCGGCTATCCATGAAACTTTTTGCACAGCTCATCTACAGACTGACAAATATTATGTTTTAGCAAGCATATGACCTTATAAGTATGAAGGGTAGAAAGTAGAAATTCTTGTTCTGGAAGAGTGGGTCATCAAGAGATGGAAAATATTTTGTACCAGAAGAGCTAGGAAAGAGAATTTGTGAATTTAGTTATATGTGGGATTTGGAATTCTGAGAGAGAACCTCTTTTGTATGTGTACATCCATCTTTCTTTCATTTAGTGAAATTATTTGCTCCATCACCATCCTTGAAGGTAGATTTTAAGTTCAAGGAATTATACTACGTATGCAGTTCCCTTCTATTTTCTCCAGTTCTCTTTGGTTAGCACTCAAAGAATCTAATGTCTATTCTCGGTCTGTTCACATAGAAATGGAAATTCCATTTCATCCCTCATGTTATATGGTTTGATATGCCAAAAACATGGACGGCAACTTGCAAGAAATGGATATTTTTTTTCCAGAAGAATAAATCACTCCATTTAATGGTATTATTATGAGCTTAAGGCTCTATTACAAGTAGACTAACATTAGGAAATTTTCTATTTTGAAGTAAGGCATAATTTGTTCCATGTATTTGATAAGTAGTCGTATGCCTGATTTAGATTAAGTTCTAAATAACAACAATACGAATCTTGGTTTGAAGTAGAATGATAATTACACGTTTTAATCCCAACCCCTGAAAGGATGAAAGACAGCCAAGGAAATTAGTCATAAATCGCAATCTGAAGGTGTAAAACAGGCCTTTTCATTTTCTTTCTGAAATGTAATTTTCTCTGTGCAATTTGTCCGTTAAGCAACAAAGTAACATATCTGCAAAGAAAGTCATGGAAATTACTCATTCTATTCAAGGGAAGATGTGAGAAGTATTCAAATAACTTTTTGTGCTGTCAAGAGAAACTGAATACCAAACTGCTCAGACCAATTAAGTTCTCTTTCCCAGTGTTTGGTCCAGTTCTGTAAATGAACAATACAGAAATTTTCGAAATGAATCATATAACTCAAAGTTGAAATGAATTAACAGAATGCTTGCCCTTACATACAATAACTAGCATTATGATCCCTGAAAGCTTATGATGCTTCCCGAAGCATACACACACATGCATTTTCTTGCTGAGGCAATAATGCCTCTGTGAGAAAAGGCAACATGCAACTCAAGAGAAGGCAATTCTATATGCCAAAGAAATCAACAAAAAAAAAATGTAATTTTGCCATTGCAAACTTTAGAGAATCTAGTTTGCAATACCAAGCTGTTTGTTGTTTTATTGAAGATTTCTTTAATTTTAGGAGAAACCAATTAGCTGATTTTCCAGTAATCATGCTCGTTGATAATGGGTGGTGTAGGAATCTGTATCATATACCTGGCACTTGCTTCTAAGAGAATTTCATTGAAGGAACTAAAACTATCCATATTTTGATAGATTTTGCCAAATGCTCATATGTAACACAGCAATATTAGAGACAACTGTAAAATTGGAGACAGATAACTGACCATCATCCTCTTAACATTATCTGGATGATAATGCGATTCACTGATATTCCAAAGTATAAAACATTCTAAATATTAGTGATAAAGTATGTCACTTTTGTTCAGGTGAATTGGAGGGTCAAGATGGTAATATGAAACTTACCACAAAACATTGTCCCAGTCAAGGAAACCAGCATGCCCTTGAGCATCTGTGAATTTGTAAACAGCACCCGATACTGAACAAATCAAAAGAAAAAAAATTAAAGCACCATCAAAAACATAAATTTCAAGAATTAAAAGCTGAACATGGAAACCAAAATGATTCACATTATGTAGTTGAACAGTAAGGTACCTTCATAACCCTCAAGGACAGGATCTTCTGACAGTAAAAGGGGTGTGTCCAAATCAATGAACCTTCATAAAAGGTTTTGGAATTCAATCAACCAAAAAGAAAGTATTTAAAATTGAGTATCATGCAGCTAAAATAAGAAGCAGAAGAGATGGTCACTCGGAAAAAATAAACTAATTATGTAAATTTTTTCAACAAAGGATCATAACCACATATTTCTCACTTGAAACAGCCAAAGCCAGCAGCAAGATGACCAGCAAAGCCCATGGCTAGTCTGGTCTCAACCATTCCACCAATCATCAGATCCAATCCTGATGTCCTTGCCTCCTCAATAATTTCAAGTCCCCCAACAACACCAACTTTAGCAAGCTTAATGTTAATGACATCTGCAAGATTTCCTTTTATTATTCTCTTTGCATCAACTAAGCTACGACAACTCTCATCTGCTGCAACATATACCCCATATTTGCCTTTTGCGATATGAGTAACATGACCAAGACCTTCCCAATCATCTCTATGAACTGGTTGTTCAAAAAGAATGGGAGTTACCCCCATTTCTGAAGAAACAAGATAATATAAATTAGTTTCACCAATCAGAGAAGCCTAAATTCTTGAAATTGAAATTAGATGAATTGTAATTATATATGTGAGGGGGGAGTTCAGATATAATCCAATAATCTCCTCTTCTGATCTAGTTAGTTGATAAGCCAGCATACAGAAGTCAACATCACTAAGTAATTACTGTGCAATTCTTCAAGAACTTCAATAGCTTCCTCTGGTTTATAACCCTCATTAGCATCCAAGATAAATAAGCAATCAGGATGGACCGCACGTATAGCTTGAAGAACTTCTATGTCCTCCTTAAGGTTCTTTCCCACCTTCAACTTTAAAGTTTGGAATCCTTGTTTCCGATACTTTGAAGCCAATTCAGCAGCTTCTGCAGAAGATACAATTGGAATCTGCATATATGTAATATTTATAAGCCCACATTTCATAGCAAATGCATTAAGTATGCCAAAGCCACAAATTGCAGTACGAGTCTATTTGGCATGTGCTCCAAAATGGACATGATGCAGCAAAGATCTGTATTGCACACACCAAAACATCAAAAACCACTTCCTTTCACAACACATCAAGTAAACCAGAGAATCAGGAACAGGAGACTTAACACTCCCTTCCCCACTTTTCAGATGAGCTCAAAATGGCTTTAGAAGTGAAATGTATTATAAAAGGAAGAAAGGACATTGGTGAAATCATTAATAGCCAAAAGAATAAGCATCTATTAAGGTATAATCACCGAGAAGTGAACTGAACTGTTATATCAGTTGTTATGCTATCAGAAGCTCCACCAAATAATATCCATAAAGGTACATTGATGCTTTTAGCCACTGCATCAATCAATGCCATCTCGACTCCTGCTCTAACCTTCAATTGCAGAAGAAAGTTCAATAATCAGTAGAAATCCCTTTTATCTTAAAAATGAAGATTCTAGCAGATAAAACAGAAATGACAGTTTCTACCAGACTGTTATCAAGTGTAATTTGCAGACAAGCTTCACATATCCGCTGGATATTTAACCAAACTTAAAACGAGTACACAGGTATCATTAAATGCATTACCAAAATTGTAATTCAACAACAAGAACTACAACCTATCAGAAGAAGCAGGGATTACCAGACTATATAATTATGCTCCTCATGTACTACAATTCCAGCCTCTATTACTTTTCTCAAATGTTGGGAATTTTCAGCACAAGGAGATGATTATTTCAGATATGGAATGTCCATAAAAATACTCGGGAAGCTGCACCAATAACCTAGCATTATTTAGTCTCAATTTAACCACATATTTGTATTTTAACATCACCAAAGCATGGCGCAAAAATTTTTTTTTTTTTTTTTCATAGATTAACAAAGACATCACATAAACCCAATATAAAAAAAAATCAGGAAACCATAGAGTCCACATCCTAATTAAAAGACTCAATAAAACAAGCAGTCACCAAATTAACAAAACCATAAATAACTAATGATAAAAAAAAAATAAAAAAAAAAAAAACCCACAAGTAGTTCAAATCCCAAATACCTAAAAGAAAAAACAACTAAAACCCTGAATTCTACTCACAGAAGCAAACTCATGTCCGGGAAGAATCTCAGAAACTCTCTCCAAAACCAAGCCCAACTTCATCGATGAACTGTTCTTCAGCAACTCACAAGCCTCTCTAGCCTTAATCATAGCAGTGGACTGATCCTCTGCAGTAACAAATGGCAATATCGGTGCCTCACCCCACCCCACACAACCATCACTCAATTCAATCCTAATTGCCACGTTCTCCACTTTGTCAAGCCTTGATGAAGCTATTGTAAAAGGTGCAATCAATGGCACATTCAATGGCCTATTTTCTGCCCTCTTAACATCCACCGCAAAAGTCTCCATCAAATCCCTAAACTCAAAGGTTGAAACTTGTTTGGGGTTTGATCCAGCCATTGCTTTAGTTGCATAAAGCTTGCGAATGGGTTTAGGGGTTTTAGAGGGTTTTAGAGGTTTTGGAGTAGTTCCGAGAGAGAGACAGAGAGACCCAATTGAAAGCATTTGCAGATTTCAGGGAGGTTTTGATTAGATTTTGAAAGACGAATAGGAGGATCAACCATTGCTGTTCAAACTTCAAAGTGTTTGATGTTGTAGAGAAAGCTAGTGGTATTTTTTTTTAATTCAAGAAACCTTATTTTTTGCTGATTGCTCTATCTTTGTTTCTTCTTTTTGTCGTTGGTTCATCTGTTCGTTTTAATTTTCTGTCCTGTTGCATAAAGTTTTCTTAAGTGTTTATTGTTTAGAAATCATTTCACTTTAGTCCTTCAAGTTTTCGATTCCTTGATGTTACCTCTCAATTTAATAAATTAGCATCGTATTATGCCCAATTAAAGATTAAATTGTTCTTAAAGAAATGAATTACATAAGAGAGGATTATCCCATGATATAGTTCGTTCAAGATTCCATGGACCGACCTTCTAAGTTCAAAGAAATTAAGAAAAATCAAAGGCATGATGTATGAATTCAATTTTATTATTTGCGATTTTTTGTTCATATTGAGCTCCATCATACAGAATCTAGGCATTGGTTAGGCTATAAAATGTTTGGGCATTTTTTTAGCCCGCGCTTTTTTTTATTGGTTAAAAAGAAAATGCTTCAGCCATGCTGGTATTTTAAAAAATATATATATATATATATATGACTTGCATTGAAGTGAGAAAAAAATTAAATATAATTTAATCACATAATAAAAAAAAATAACAGTTCATTAACTAATTTAAATAAAAAAGAATGATAGAAACTTGCAAAAAAAAGTCACCAAGACAAAAAAAAAAAAAAAAAGCTAAGATTTCATCAATCAAATAAACAAAATGAAAAAAAAAGATATTATCTAACCTAATAGATCATTCCAAATATACAAACCAAGTCATAAAATTAGAATAAACCAATAAAAAAATCTAAAAAAACAACCAACAAACCAAGTAAGCCAATCATATACGGCCTAGATCTAGTAAATGAGATAACTAAATAAAAAATAAACTAAAAGAGATTATCAAGTTTAATTTTAAAACAATTCAATGTTAAATGATGAAATGTAAATAAAAAATAATTCTAAAAAACTCTAAGTCAATTCAGACTAACCCACTAAACCTTCAATGTAAGTAATGAGACTAGCTAGGATAGACGAATAGAAAGAAAATTGAAGAAAATCACAAAACTTAATATCAAAAAACTCCAATCTTGAAGGATGAAATTGGAGAAGAAATTTAATTTTCAACCAATATATGCTGAAGGATTAAATAAAAAAAATATCAATTTAAAAGATTTGTTAAAGTAAATTAAACAAAAAAATGACAAATAATAATAACCGAGATAAAATGAGTGATTTTTAAAATTAGAAAAAAAATTATATAGAAACAAACAAATAAAAATAACACAACTCAATCTCCAATTAAATAAATATTGAAGTCTAAAATTAAAAAAAAAATGAACTTAAAATAAGGAGAAAAAAACAAGCAAACCTAAGCGAATCTCCTAAACCCGAGTTAATCTCTAAAATTCACAACCCATAAAATTCTAGACCCAAACTAGATCAAGAAGCTCAATTCCTAACTAATTTAATGTTGAATGATGAAATCATAAAAAAATAAATTAAAAATTTCAAAGTGAAAAAAAATTTGCAACCAAAAGAATGAAGATCAAATTTGATAGTAAAAAAACTTGAGGATGAAATTGTAAAAAAAATCAATTTTAAAAATTATCTCAAATAAAATATATAGAAATAAAAAGAATAGAGACTAAACTTGAAATATAAAAAAATTGAAAGGGGATAAAATTGAAAACCATTCCAAATTTATAAATATTCTAAATAAAACAAATAATAATTTTTTTAAAAAAAGACCAAATCTAAAGGAATAACAAATTGAAAGACAAATTTAATATAAAGGGGCAAACATGAAAGTTAAGGAGGTCACCAGTGCCAAACCGAATTGTCATTGGCCACAAGCGTCACCTCATCACAAAGAGGAGCCATGATGATTCAATTACCGCAATGAAATGTGGTGTTTCGTCACAAGACAGCCTCACACGCGTTACTCAAAGATGGTCTACATGTTATTGTGTACAACGCACATGTCAACAATTTTTTTTTAATAATATTTAGATTTATAAAATTATAATATTGTCTCTATACCAACCTCATAATAACAAAAAGGTATAAAAATACAACAATGCCCCTGAATCGTAAGCCCAAGAAAATTCATCGTTTAATAGCATTCAAGTCATTTAACTACTCTTAAAAAATTAAACATATGAAAAAGTTCCTAGACTCAAGATTAATAATTTTTTACTTTTAAGGGTAATTAAGTGATTATACTGTAAAAAACATAAAAAGACCAAGATGCCCCCAATTAAATCTAAAATGACCGATGGATCATATAAAAAGACTCGATTATTTCTAATAGACTTAGATTTTTTAGAAAAATAAAATAGTAATTTTACTATTTCAATTTGTACTAAATTAAGATTTTTTTACCTTACTTTTCTCACATGTTTAGATTTTATTTTTAATGTAATTAAAAAAACCGAGATGACTCTTCGCAAGTCATATATATTTTTTTTAATAGGAGTAGCTGCCATGCAAAGAAACCTTCAAGGCCAAGCTCCAAGCCATACCTTACTTGTTTATGTCCACCTTACTTTACCGCTAAGCTTAGAACCACTTCTATCATGCGTACCTATAAATAAGCATCTTCTGCAAATTTCATCAACACATATTTATTAATTATTTTACATGTTCGACCATAGAAAAGAAGAGCAGACAAAGAAAATTTCGTTTTCAGCTCTAAGAATCAATAAGCATGCCGATTTATTCTTCGGATTCGGACAATGAAACAACGCCACGGACAAAGCTTTTCGGGCGGCAGAGACCAATACGATCTGTTCTAGGAGGAGGACAAGGTACAGCGTGTATATTTTTATGTGTCCACTCTAGCTTGTAGTATAGGTCGACAAATTCATGTTAGATTACACAACCAAGTTGTATATATATATTCTCCGTTTTGCATTTACTCTATTGTTTCATAGCAAAAAGTTTGCTAATTTTGCATTTTATTACTAATTTTAATTGCCAAGCACCTCTTAATTTCTTGGGAGCACCGTAGAACTTGGATTATTTTTTTTACAATGATGATTGAATTCCAGATGTAGTGAATCAAGATTAGGTACATGTTTCTTATAAACTTTGCTGCTGGAATTTGCAGTTGCTGGTGTGTTACTATGGGAAAACAAAA
>Ga0307515_10018042_pt1 | contig 12807 bp, 17 predicted proteins | sample 17_EM_MG_FD_194513 | JGI IMG/M metagenome (GOLD analysis project Ga0307515, IMG submission 194513) | Populus trichocarpa ectomycorrhiza microbial communities from riparian zone in the Pacific Northwest, United States - 17_EM | ecosystem: Host-associated > Plants > Roots > Unclassified | place... | reverse complement strand
TTTTTCGGCCTCAAGGTCAGAGAAGAACTCGTCTTTGAGTTGCTGTTGGAGAGTAGTCAGAAAAGCCCGTAAGGGTGGTACAAATACTCCCGTGCCTTGATCTCGTCCTCCGCTAGCAACGACGTGTTTTTCCAGATCTACGGCAATGAGAAACACGACTGTGTTAGTTCAGACTGGGGCTCACCGTCGATGGGATACCACTAGCGTGCTTGCTGTCCAAATCTACGCGGATAAGTTTGGGTGGCGGTGATGACGAGTTGCAGATATATACGCACGGATTCCGGTATACAAGTCAGATTTTACTCCGCTGAGATTCAGACCGTGATTGCGTAGAAGCACTCTCATCGCCTGTGGACCAACTAGTTTCAAAAACGCTCCAACTGAGAAGTCTGAGACACGGTACCTTCGTTACCTCGTCCTTGTCAAAAACATTCGGTAGGTATACACATATCACATGTTGGTAGTGTTGCCCGGGATATTTCGGGGTTGTAGAAACCTTGGAGAGAAAAGCAGAGGTTTGTGCCAGTGGACCGGAGACCAACGAGTCTGGCAAGGGGCTAAATGTCTGTGACGAATGGCCCTGACCTCCGAATACTTACGCGCGAGTCTATTCCAGATGGCATCCACTTTTTCGGGAGTTGTAAACACCAGCCTGGGAACATGAAGCAGGGGTTAGGTATAATTGGAGTAAATAAGAATAAAGTGAGGTGTCGAGACCATTTCCCTGAGAGGTAGCCGTGGCGCAAAGCAATTTCTCTTAGCTTGGTTGTCGCTTCAGCTTGCGCCTAAACAATTTACTTGTGAGTCAAGGCGCCAAGGTCACGATGACTTGACAGACCTCCTCTCGCAATTCCTTCTTGCTCCTCGTCCCGGCTTTCTTGTTTGCACGAAAAGGAATAGAAGGGTCGTTCTATAGAACGCGGTGAAGACGGAACAAAGTTGTCTATACCAGGGTCCCAACCTTGATCTTTTCAATTTTGGCAGTGACCTCTTTTACTGAAGAGCACTATTGAGATGAATGACGCGCGACCGCTATGAATAGACACGTACACAAGTCCGCAGCCTCCTCAAGGGCGGCATCCATGTTCGTGTTTTCCCTTGACGGGTCCGAACATTTCACCCAGATCCACTGAATCAAGGGTGATCGTTGAGCAGTCCCTCCAGTGACTTTATCGTTACACTCACCGGTTTAGTTCCATCGTCCTCGACCATTGAGGGTCTCTGGGCTCAACTGAACACTGGTGATCAAAAAGGAAATATCGAGTGCGCACCTTCTTCAGGAAGTCGTCTAGTGTCACCCCGCAATCTGGGGCCCACGAATATGGGTAGACAGAAGACTGTGGCACGGTGTCCTCAGAGTTGGTCATCGCGGTAGCTAATTGGAACGCGTCGCGTTAAGCGCCCATGTAATAGACAGTGCATGACTTGTATTGAGGTTTCCCACGTTCACTCGTTTCTCAACCTGGGAGAGTGACTCCTGAACGTGAACTGCGCCGAGTCATTTTGGTGGTTGAGTTATCTGAACACAAACATCTTATTGCTAGCCTCTACTATTCCCCAAATAGTCGACTCAGTTCCTCATACTTGCAATATATAGGAAAGTGACAGGGAGTCGAACGCATCCAAAAGAAAAGATAATATCCGACCCATAACAATGCGAATGCGTATCTGATTAAACAACCAGCAAAAGATAGAGACACGAACTCTACGGGTCCGCTACGAAACAACCCTCGGTCCCCACCATGGTAGCAGAGCCTTTTACGTGGATGATCAACGTTCGTAAACTATTCCCCTTCGAGGCCGTGTGGCGTAATGGTAGCGCGTCTGACTACGAATCAGGAGGTTGTAGTTTCGAGTACTACCTCGGTCATCTTTTTTTTTGTTTTCCTCGATCGTTTCTCACCTCCTTGATTACGGTCCGCGACTCTACATTTTCGCCCTCGTGATCAGTGTCTCGTCTCGCCGCGAGCATGAACTCATATCCTATAGAGCTCCTGGCCCAGTTGGCCCCGGTGATGTTCGTCGCTGGTCTCAACCCTCCACCATCGCCTGCATCCCCGCCTGTTACCCCAGCATCACCGCCCATGAGCCCAGTATCTGCCTCGACTCCGCGCGCCCAGGACCCATTCGTGTCTCTTATCACCAGATTGCGAACAACATTAGGTGCACTCCGCCAGGTGTCAATATGGCAGTCCGAGAAGGCCAAAACTTTTCAGGTCGCGTTGGTGGATAAGGTACGCAGATCTAACGCGCATTTTCGATACGAGTTCCCTTGACAAAGGCAAGGATGTCCGATTCCCTCCCAGGAAACTACACCCTCCCGAAGACTACACTGATCAAACGCCTCGCTCACCGTTGTCTCCGTTAACGCCTTCTTCCCCGCTTTACCCCGATGGCATTGTTGCGCCGGTTTGGATACGAAAGCACACCTCCTTCGTGCCATCTGTTTTCGTCTTATTCCTCTATCTCTTTGAATTCCCGCCACACGCACCGCGATCACCACTCGACTTACCTGACCCAGACAGAGAACGTCAACGGGAGGCGGAAGAGCGGCGCCAGGACACCGAACTCGCGACAGAGATTGCTCAGAGGAAGAAGGCCACAAACGAACGCAGCATCAAACTCACCGTTGTCCTCCTCGCTACTAGACGAATGCTAGACGACCCGTCGTTGGATGCCCGGCTCACTTACATCAGAAGGCAGAGTGGACTGGATTCTAGGGCTGCTTTATTCGTCCTGAGTCCCGTGTCGCAGTCGGAGTTGAACGAGTTCGTGCAAAGGTTCGTCCGGTAGTATTTTTAGGTTTGTTCATGGACAGACCTTGAACCACAGTTTACAACAAGCTTTGTACGAACCCGCTGTCGATTATTACACCTCGCATTCGAAGCGGGTGCGTAGGAAAAGGAATCGACATGCGCATGGAGGTCCTATCAACTACCCCGCCCCATCCGTCAGTTCTGTGCATGTCCCTCGCCCGCTGCGGCCAGAAGGCTGGACGGTCCGATACGAGTATAAGATGGCCTGCTTCGCGGAGTTTCGAGGAGAGGACGAAGTTGCTCTGAAGTACGTCCAACGCAGGTTGCTGCATTTAGCTCCATACCTCACAGCACATCAGACATTACCAGGATGCATATTCTGCCCTACTGCTCATGTTTGCCTCGATTACGACACTACCTCCCCGTACCAAGCGGTGGGCTGAGGCCAAGGTCCTGGCGGATTGCATCGACATTAAGGTAACGGGTGGGTGAAAGTGAATTATTGGCTTTCTAACTACCCATCAGATATGCAAACTCTACCTGTATAACAACGAGCATTCGTTGGCCCTTTCATTCCACAACACGCATATTCGTAAATTCTGCGATTTTTCCCGGGTATGGGGCGTCGGCGAAGACACTTTCGAGTTCTGGAGCTGGATGGCGAGACAGTGAGTGTGGTTTACCCGCGTGTCTGCGACCCCTTTGACTTTGTGCAGGCAACGGGTAATGGCAGAGCTATTAGAGCATGGAATGCGATCGACACTGGCTCTTCCGATCCACCGGGTGTCCTCGCTGGAACAACCCATGAACATCCCCGGCCAGCATAGCGATGCTCTGACGAGTTTGGGCCTTAACCCCGCACATGCTCTACAGCATCCGGCCTTTTACTACTACATGTCCGCCAGGTACACCGAAAAGCGAAGAGAGATGTTCGTGGCAGCTCTAGAACTCGAGGTTAGTGGGTGCGGTCGAAAAGTATTCCCACTCGGACATTGATTAGGTACAAAGGCTCGTGGCGTTAGTTCTAAGCTCTCTCCCGGATTTGCAAACGAGAAGAAAGTCGACCATTTTGCCCTCATTGTTGAGGTGATTTCGATCAAACGAACGCATGTGGCTTGCCTGACCTCTGCAGATGTACACCAGGAGTTATGAGCTCTTCAAACAACGAATCCCAAGCGGCACATCCCAGCATAATCAAGGCCGACTGATATTGTACATCGCCCTTTTGATTGCAGAGACTTACTACGAGTCCGAGCAGTTCGATATGGCAATAAAGTGCGTCCCTCGAGTGTCCGCCAGATTGAAAGGGCACTAACCGATATAATCCAGGTTCTTTGAGCGGATCGCTAGGACCTACAGGAAAGAACAATGGGACGTAGTGCTGCGGCCGTTGCTTTCCATCTGGTACTCTTGTGCGCAACAGACAGGAAACATGGAGTTGAGCGTACAGCTTTTACTTGAAATGCTTGGGCATGGTGAGTTGCAAACTTATCTACTCTCATTCTGTTCCTTTTTTTGACCCGCTTGCCACAGGGCCAGGTTTGGGTATCGATGACGTTGAAGATCTCGAGGAGACATTGTACGGAGTGCTCAATGTGTGGAGTCCCTGTCATCCGTGTTATTCCCAGGCTGACTTTGTTCACAGAGTACGGTGCCGTCGAATCAGGACCCTCTTGTCGTCGAGCTTCTCAATTTCCAATCCATATGTATGACAACCCGTTTTGTTCTCCACTTCATTTGACCTCAATATCTTTAACAGTCCGAACGTCCGTTCACTTTTGGGAGACAGACATATACGTTGGCCAGCCGACCGCATTCCAGCTGTCCATTTCCATGCCAGGGAATATCGCTCTCTCCTCGCTTTCCTTCGCTTCTGTGTCCATATACTTCTCGGACGATGCCTTGACACCCCTTGTTATCCACCATTCCGATGATGCACCCGATTCTAACAAGAAAGTTCGGAGGGTGGCCCTCGGTGACGTGTCCCGATACCTTATCGATATCGACGGTCCAGTTGGAGGCGTCGAGGATAGCCTCCAGGCATATCTGCGCTGGGGGACTGGTGTCTCGGTTGTATTCACAGGGACCTTGCAATTAGAAGTTCCGGGGATACTAAAACTCACAAAGGTCGTCCTGACTGTGAAACATAAAAGCTGGTGGATTGAGCTACCAATTGGACTCAACGAGCTCCGAAGTTATGGTGACAGAGCCTTGGAAACCCCGAAATGGTTGACCTCTGTCGACCCCCTGCAATATGTACCGGTGAAACGGGGAGATTGCGTAACTGCGACGTATGTACGCGACTGATTTCGTTCAGGTAAAGCTTGACACCTTTGCTTTCCACCAGGGTTCGGTCACGTCCGCATCAGCTTCGCGTACTCATCTCGCACAGTGGGCCTGCATACCTCGACGAAGAGTATCCTATCACGATCAGGATCACAAATGTTGACGATAAAGAGCTCGATGTCACATTCGACGTGATGTTGCACCCTCCGGAAGACGATTCATCCGGTAATTTATATTCACTCTGTTCCAAATTTCGAAGTTCCCCGGCTGATAGGTTGTCCGCAGTAAACCGTATCACCCTGGAAGATGAGGAGTCGATGAGTCTCATCAGGGGGGTCAGGTTTGGTATCATGGAGCCCGGTGTTGAAACCGTCAAGACGCTCTACTTGCTAAACACCGGGGCGGTTGGAGATCGGACGTTGGATGTTTCCGTCCGGTCACAGTCCGCAGCCCAACTCCCGTCATCCCCCGTCCACCAAACCTCAGAGAGCGTAGGACCCCATGATACCAACGAGACCCTGCATACGCTGGTTATCCCAACCACTCAGGCCATACAAATCACATCCAACGTAGCTTACCAGCGATCGCTGAAATCACAGGCCGGGTTGGCAGACTTGAGATCATATGGGAACGGCCTTTGGGAAGACAGCGCTTCTGGTGAGGTTGCCATCACGTCGACTTTTCAGTGCGCTGCGTCATGCGGACTGAGGCTGGAGAATGTTCGGCTCGAAAACCAGGTACAATACATACGTTTCGCGTTATTGTCCAAACTCATGGCCGTCCACAGGATCACGCAACGGCGAGGTTGATTGACTGCTCTGTGAACAGCATTGAGCCTGAAGATATAGCGGATGGTGCGTGGTGCTCCGATTCGACGATTTACCCGACGAGTCTAACATCGCACTCTAGATTGGCTCACCGGAGACGAGTTTACGACGGTCTGCCGCATCACCATGTCGATACCTGAAGACTCAAAGTCAAATGTTTCTGCCCCTGGGGCGTATGTTGTTCGATGGAGAAGGTCCGTTGTGGTACCCATTCTCCCTTTGAATGTCGGCTCATCGGAACAGGTTGTTGCCGAGTGGCGAGCCAGGAACTCTTTCCACGACCAGGTTTCCGCTGCCATCACTCAGACCCCCAACTGACGATCTCATCGCTCTCCTGGAAATTCCACCGACCGGAAAGCTTCACGTCCCGATGATGATGAAGCTGACCACGAGGAATAACCACCCCTCGAGGACCGCCGTCGTCACGGTTCACTTAGAACCTGACGCCTCGGACGGGTTTGTCGTTGCCGGACTGAGATCTGGGAGAATTCCTATGCTGTTGCCGGAGACAGACGCTACGCTATACTGGAAGCTGATCCCCGTCGAGTGCGGGTTCGTCAAGGTTCCGAAGCTCAAGGTGATCGACCGGCGGAAAGCCATCGTGCCTCCTGGACAAGACCCGGTCATTCCACCGCCTGAGCCGGGTAGTGATGGTGAGGGGGATATCGTGAAGCTTGTGGATGTTAGGTGGGACGGGAGGTCTGAGGGTGGTGATGAGACTCGGGCAGTTGGAGATATTGGAAGCGTTTTGATCGTCCCATGAGCAATAATTAATAATCACTTGACCTTTACATATTAGAGAGTACTCTGTGCGGGGAAAATCCTCAGTGGCCGTGACGACAGTGATACACGTTTCTCGATACCAAGCCGGAGTTAGTGAGATGCGGGCGGGTGGGAGGCGAGCACGTTCCAATGTCATCCGGCGGGACATAAATCAACGTGCGCTAGTATTATTGAGTGCAAGTGTAAGGTTGTTTGCGAATATTAGTACATTGCCGGTTTGGGATGGGTGGGGGAGGGGGGTTGAAAAAGATGAAAAAAGAAAACGAGTCCATGACCTGTTACCACCATGACAAGAAATGGAAAAATAGATAGGGCAAGAAGGGATAGAAATGCGTGCAGAACCTAATAGTAAAATAAGACGGGATGGTATAAAATCCAAGAATCGTGAGCCCAACCGACTCGGTAAAGACAGTGTGATCCTATTCCTAAGCGCGAAGTGTCTGGGAGTGGTTGACGTGAACGGGAGACATCACGGCCTTGTACGAAGGCGGGGATTCTCCCGTCTCGGTTTCTTGGCCGGATATAAGTCGCTCGAACTGACGAGCGAGCTGTTCCCCCTCCCTCGATGTGGCCCTGGAGGTTTGATCCGCAGGATACACCGGGGCAGGAGGCTCGAGCTCGATCGCGGATATTTCGTGGTCGATGTTCGAGGGACCGGGTGCGGATGACGAAGATTGACCAGGTTGAGTTGGAACGTGGTGCCAGGTGGGTGAGTATGGTGGGAGTGAGGTATACTTCTGGTTACAGAGATACTGCGGAATCGCCATTAGTCTTCAAGTGCACAACGCACAGTATAGATGCTCACCGAGAGAATATGAACGGGGTACTGAACGACGATATCGTAAATCCCCCTTTTCTTTAAACCCTCGCTGTCGCCCGTATCACCCTTCTCTACTCGGATGATGACCTTGAGCACATGAGAAACGGTGATGTTCCCCTTCTTATTCATAGTCGTCGGACGCAGCATATTATAGGCGCTAGCAACCTCGACGTTGAACCGGAGCGGCCACGGACCAGGACCCATCCACTCCGACGCCAACTCCGAAGCGCGCTGCTCTTCGCTCTGTCCGGTGTGCTCGGGATCTTCGCGAGCGAGAGAATACAGCGGAGATCTCCGAGAATCCTCCTCGGTGAGAGGGAGTATGGGAATATGACCCCCGCCCGAGTACTTTAAGCAACGGAGGACCTGTCGGGTGGCGCTTGGGCCCATCGCGGCCTTTTGCGTTCGAGAGAAGTACGTCACTTTCTCTATTGAAAGAAAACGGTCAGAATGGAAGCCTTGCCAACCGAAACGAAACATACCATCGATCACGACGGACACCCTGTGAATCTTGATCTTGGCAAGCGGCATAAACGTCAGCTGGATTGGTATCTTGCTCCCGATAGGGAACGCTCGGCCGACGATAGATAGGTAATACACCATTTGGTCTTCCCAAGTCTTGTTGACGGTGACACTTTCGACGTCCTCGGTGGCGTCTTCACTTGGAGTAGCGACCACGTTGATGGTACGAACGGTTTCCATCCTCGGAGTAAACTTGCCGGGGCGGTGGACCGTGGCCTTCATGCTCCAGGAAATCGAACCATACATGCAGTCCAAAGTCGGTGGGGAGTCGGCTGGAATGGCGAACGATATCGGGTATGTGTAAGTTCCTAAAGCACCGTGCGACTGTGAGAAACTGGGTGTACAGGGACGATGTGGAACGTACCTTTCTTGAACTCCTGCCACCCATCCCGAGACTCCCTCCCCTCTTCGGGTTCCAGCCCAAAGACTTCGCTGACCTTGATCAACGCAGTCGACAAGTCTCGGCTCTTACCCTTACCCTTCTCCCTGGACCTTCCCCTCACCGATTCGCCGTTCTTGTCATTATCGTGCGAACCAGACCTCACCGGGGTTCCTTCGGCCTTCTTATGACTGGTTCTCACGCTGTCCCGGATCGTATCGGAGAGAGCAAAGAAGCTGAACCTGTTCCTGCTTTTCCTTCGACCTTGAGTATCATCGTCGAACCCGTCTGGAGTCCTCGAAGGTGAGAGCCTGCTCGGTGTATTGGTTGGCGGGGTGGATAGCGATGGACCGAGGATCGGTGGTGCGAGGGTGTTAGCATCGATCCGTGGCGGCGTCGACCGAGGGGGGGATGGCGTGCTGCTGAGGTCCGGTTTAAGCGCTCTCCAAAAGTCTTCAAGCGCCTGGCTCGCCCGCCTCCGTGACAGTGGAGGACATGGATCGAAATCGTTGCCCGTGCCTGATACCGTAAGCCTCCGGGGATCACGTTGGGCTGAAAATGAATTTGAGTGGACATGTGATGTCGAAGGATGTGATCCTTGGTCCGGCGAGGGTGGCGTTAGCTGGGCGACAGGCAAGTTCGTTGCAGAAGACGCTGGGCTCCCCTCAGGCGTGTCCTCGGCAGTGGGGTGGTAGGCTGGGGTGGGAACGCGCGTGGTCGCGTGGTGGCTGACAACGTCTCGACGGAAATTTGTCAGATCGACACTCGCGCCCCGACGACCGCCAATTGCATCACGGGTGCGTCGAACGTGCGGGATGTCGCCGTCCTCGTGATCGATATCGAAATCAGTGGAACCAGTGGAAGAGCCGTCGTCCAGGGATAATGTCGGACCAAGCGAGACGGCTCGACGAGAGGTGTGCCCTCCCCCCTCCTGGCGGAAATATACCGTAGAGGACGAATACAGCTGGTTCTCTTCCGTAACTTCAATGCGTCGGTTGCCGACTCCTGTATTCACCCGGTGCCCAAAATAAGAATGCGGGGTAGAAAATACCAACAGCAGCACGGTCGTCGGTCAAATCGTTAGAGGACGTGGTACATAATGATCTCAGTTAGGCGGCGTACCTTCGGGGTGACGGGTGGAAGACTTTGCGGTAAGCTCGATGCCAATGCTGCTTATCTTTGTCGGTTTGGAGAGGTGGAGGACGAGGATTCCCCTGACCATCGACGGTGGAGAGAGTTCGTTGTGTGTTCGGTGCCTCCCGGAAAAGTCAACGTCCTTGAGATAAATGACGGGCTCGGCCAAACGAATGGTTAGCCTGCTCTTGTCCTTTTCTTCCCGTTCCTTCATCATGTGGGGCGCGTGGCGTGGGGGGAGTGGAACAGCAGGAGCGAGGGTGGGGTAAAGAAGGGTGGAATTGCAAATACGGGAGGGACCCCGACGGGATATAAGTACTTACTCTTACTGGTCATGAGGAGATAGCATATTGTAAGAATAGCTCCGAAGTGCAAGCGATTACTCAAGAACTAAGAAACTCTCAGATCTCATCCCTGGGACCCTGAGCTCGATCAGGTCCTGGCCTTGGAGATCTAGAGTTGACAGTCGATAGAAACTAACCTGTTTTAAACTTTTCATGGTGGAAGGGAGAGATGAGCGAGAGGACATGCAGAGATAGCATTAACAGATTATAGCCCGGGCGGGCCTGTAGTCTACGATTGGGCACCTATAAATAGCTGGAAAGCTAATCCTCCCTGCAAGAACATTTGTTACCATCATCGTCCCTGTAGCCAAGCCACGGCTGAATCACTCACTCGGGTGTCTCTCGCCGCAGGAAGAGATCTATCGCTGCCGAGAATGCCGCAAACCCAAGCCCTCCCCAGAGCGCTCCCCTTGGCCCGGTATTACGAGCTAAGACGCCTCCGGCGATAAACCCTGCCGCGACTGCATTCCCGATGTCATTTCGAGCTCGGTACTAAAAATCCCCCGTCGGGCGGTGAAGCAGATTGGTGTTGGAACATTTCACACGGAACGGGACACAAGCGAATAAAACAAAATCAGTTCCTGTCACCCAACTCCGTCGGGGACGGACCCCAAAAGAGAGAGAAAAAAAAAGAAAAAACTCACCGACTCGATGACACACTCCGTGCCCGCAAACAACACCGTCACCTTGGCGAATCCCTTCCCACTCTTCCACATTCCCCGCCCCATTTCGGCGAAAATCTCCTTCGCTTTTGCGGTTGTGGAGATGGCCCCAATGGCCTGTTGTTGCTGACGGATCAGAGGGTCTTCGTACGCGAACGAGGAGGACATCAACGAAATGAAGGCTCCCATTCCGAAACCTATCATTTTCAAAAGCAAAACCAAGAGCGACGTGAATAAATTGTCGAAAAAGTTGGACTCGGCACGCACCCATGCCACCGGCCATGACCGTCTTCGCTAGACACGACTCCATCCCCATCTGCATGTAATTTTGCATCTTCTTGTTCTGAAGCATAACTTGGCGGTCATCTTCAGTGAAGCCTGGGGGCAGAGGCTCCTTGCCGGCGGGGAACAGTGGAGGGACAAGTGGGAGGGAACTCATGAGGGATCGTGACGCGTAAGAATTTCGGCAAACGCGATCGGTGTCGTTTCCGTTCAAAGTCAAACTCAAGAAAATATTCATTACGGGTGAGATATGTTACTGGACTACTTCTATGCGGTACAAAGTGTGACCAGACCAGAGAGAAAGTGGTGTCGCCGACTATACGTAGCGTGTCTTCCTGCCAATGTCGAAGGGAACATATTTGTACTTGATCATGTGTCTGGAGAGAGAGGGGGAGGACGTCAGGGAAAATATCACCACGAGTACCAGATGCGTTGGGACTGACTGTATTTGCCTCCTCATGGTCAAGAAGAACAGGACGAAGAAATACATGACCAAAATCGGCCAGTAAACCGGTACGTCAAAGATCGAGGAAAGCGTGCAGAAAATCGCAATGAGGGTAGCCCTCGTGGTCGACAACCTTCCAAAATCCTCAGCATTCCGACAAAAGAACAGGCCAGGTAAGCAAAACTCACCAAAACTGCCACTCTGGAAGCCTTCGTACGAACGGGCGGAATTCGTCATCTCTTGACGAAGGTAATGGGGTTGGAGCGTCCCCTCCCTCCTCCATATCGTCGGCCATGATATCGTCTTGGATCGAGGGGTCAAATTTTGGTTGAAGGAAGGCCAGGAGAAGATTCAGAAGGTAGATAGCGTGAGCATCTGCAGTCTTTGGGTCAGCAACCACGACAAACGAAGAATCAAATAGCGGACATACAGCAAACTGTATCGAAACGACGAGAAAACGTGTCCACCGTTTAGTGACTTGTCTAAGAGCCAACTCCTTGAAAAAACTCACCGATATACCACTGACAAAGGATGGAGTTAGCGTTCAGCCTGGTGACAACTTGTGAAGAAAAACTACTCACGCCCTGAGAGAATACGATTCTCAGCATGAACACCGTCACCAACCCCGCCGTTCCCGCCCATCGTTGATACATATGAGGAGTGAGCTTGTCCAAAGTCTGCTGGTACTTCCTCCGCCATGTCGAGATGTGCACTTCTAACGGCCGAAGCGGTGGCGGGAGAGAGGAGCCTCCTCCTCCCTCAAGCCCTGGGGTGCCCGGTTCCATCATGATTTGTGTGGTAGATGTGCTGTTGTGTGTGTCGCCACGGGCTGGGTGTTAGGAAATCTTCGAGGGCTAATGTACAGTCTTTTCGAACCTTGAGGGTGGACGCAGTAGACCAACACGTATGCGGGTTTGTTTCTTAGACCTGTGCCTACTCTATGACAGCTGTCACATCGTCACGCGTCACACCCCTCCCTGCACCCACGCATCCACAACTCCCTTTTCAACGCCTAGCCCATGCTCAGATAATAAGTGCCTCCGCAGGTCGTAAGCCCTCCCGAAAACGTGTTCGCATGGAACCACGGAATCTAAAACCGATAACTCCGAATCTCGACAGGACACGAATGTTGAGGGAAGGTGGGGGTAGGGACAACGTAAGGCCTTCCTAATCCTGGCGTTTCTCTCCACATAGGATCTCCCTGTAATTCCGTCGATATCCATCCGGATACCTTTCGGATTATCTTCCTCCGGATCACCAGAGCAATCAGACGACTCTGTTTGTCGATGTGTCCGTGCAACATGTCGCTGAAGAAGATGCCTGTAGCCATAAGACTTGCCACAACCTTCCTGAGTGCACACGAAATCGCGGTTGTGGAGGTGCGAGACGTTTTGATGCGTGGTAAGAGCCTTTTTCTGTTTAAGTGTGCGGTCATGAGGGGGCGGAAACGGAATCGAGAGGAATAAAATACCGATTTGAAGTCCTTCGTGCATCCTTCAAAGTCACAGGTCCAGTCTCTTCCGTGTTCCCCACCCCTTCTCTTCTTGACAGCCGGCTCATCTTCATC
>Ga0307515_10018041_pt1 | contig 12808 bp, 6 predicted proteins | sample 17_EM_MG_FD_194513 | JGI IMG/M metagenome (GOLD analysis project Ga0307515, IMG submission 194513) | Populus trichocarpa ectomycorrhiza microbial communities from riparian zone in the Pacific Northwest, United States - 17_EM | ecosystem: Host-associated > Plants > Roots > Unclassified | place... | reverse complement strand
ATGCTGGCCATGTTTGTATTTTTTTTTTAATAATAATCAAGGATTTAATATTAAGTGTCACTAGTGCCATAAAGCTAACCACAAACTAGGAAGAAAAATAAAAGTTATATATACAAAATTAAAAAAAAAGCCAAGAAATAGATAAAAACATACATTAATACATAAAAAAAATATTATAGCCAAAATTAACAAGAGTTTACTAAATAGACCAAATAAGAATACCTCTAAACAAGTTCATTCTCGTGTATTAATAATTTTCATCAAATGTTTCAAAACAAAATATTAAATGATAAAGAATCAATTCAAACAATGTATCCCAATCAATAACTCTTCCTTAAAAACCAATTTGTTTCTAACCAACCAGATTCTCCACAGGATATCATAAGCTAATATAAAAATTACTTAGAGCATTTTTTTGTTAACAATGAATTCCCATTCAAACAACAATTAATTGTTCGATATTGTTAAGGAACCATCTCAACCCAATAGCTTAAGTTATTAGGTGAGGTTTCAAGATATGATTTATATTATTCCCCAACACACCCCCTCAAGTGAAAATCTTTTGGGTTTGAAACTTACATATATCCACATTACCTTGTGCTTAATTTTTATCAAATAAATGAGGATGTTGAGATTTGAACTCGTGACCGCCTGATTATCAAGGCTCTGATACAGAACCATCTCAACCCAATAGTTTAAACTATTAAGTAAGGTAGAATATGATTTATATTATTCTCTAACAGATATAGACCACGGTAAATTCAACTATTTTAGAAGACACAGCTCCATAATTAATTTCCAAACAATATTATAGAAAAAAGGTGACTGATCGTTTATGTATACATCAATAGGTTAATCCACCGGCGTCGATAGGAATAAAAAATGTAGCTGGCATGGAATAAAAAATATTAATCTGGGAAATTTAAAGTAGAATACAACTGTCCCAATCCAGGCTTCAAATTCCCACTTCAAGCACATTATTCTTTTTATTGCATCACAGTCTTCTCGACTACCTGAACCCTATGTATATCACTTTTAATTTATATAGGCTGTTTGGATATTTAATATTTGAATAGAAATAAAATCATTTCAATATCATTTACTCCATTCCAAAATTTAGAAGATTTTAATCAATACAAATGAATTCTACAGGTAATTAATTAAAATTAGAGATGTTTATAATTTTGCAAATCACATTAAAACGCGTGTGATTTGTTTCAGAACTTGATCCCTTAAACATTAACTTCACTGCCGTCCTTCTCCCACACAACTATGATTGACACAATTTTTTCAAGAGATGAGAGCAAGTTGAGTGATTTTCACTTGTTCAGGTCAAATAAATCTCGCAATTTCAATTAAAACCTGTTTCAAATAAAGACTTTCGATTAGCAAATCAAATCAAATCAATTTACTTAAATAATTAGAATCAATCTTAGCATAAAATCGATTCCAAAGAAACTTTTACGATGCCAATTTACCATCTAACCCTGTAAAATCCCATGGCCATATTTGAGAGGCAACATCGTAGAAATGACAGGGATGCATGCGAAGCTAGCAAGGAATACTGCAAAGCTTAAGAAAATTAGAGACCGTGCCTGGTGGTTGGATATTAGGTCTTTTCTCCAGGTCGTTCGAAATGACTGAGATGCCCCCACACACCTTGATGTGATAGCCAGGGTCCCTGTTGCATGGAACCGAGCTCAACTGGATAAATTCCAGTGTACTTGACAAAGGCTAGCGGCTGACCCTTTTTTGCCCTTTGCATGCCAGTCAACCAGAGGGGTGTCAAAAACAGTGATGAACTATGCTATACAGTCCCCAAGCTGATTCTCAGACGGCCAACAGCTTCATGAATGCTGCCGGGTTCCCCAGTCAAGTCTCAGGTGGGCTACCCTAGTTTTTCATCAATACACGGAAAACCAATCTTGTATCCATTTTTTTAATATAAAATCTCACCGTTGGAGTACAATTCAAGGAGTTCACTCTCTTCCGCATGTTTTTTTTTAATTACAAAATAAAAGTATTCGGACACGAGAATTTTTATAAAAACAGAGAAACACCCGTACTGATCATTAAATTATAGCTGATTGAATTTTTTTTATACGATAAAAATCAAGTATTGACCCATTCAGTCTGGATCGAATGTTTGTACCGCTCGATTCATACATTATAAATATCCTGTTGAAACTAAATCAATGTACACGTGGTTGAAGTGAGAAAAAGAATCAATCGTTTTATGTTTTTCCAATAAAAGGTATTGCCAAATTTGCCTTGGTTAAATTGGGTTTACTGTTACATGGATCCCAAATGGAAAATTAGTTAAGTATATACTAAATATTTTACTGTGAGGTCCACTGAGAGAGGGAGTGATGAGGGAAGGTTTGTCTGGAAGTGAATAGCCAGATACGAAATGTAAGAGAGAGACGGTGTAGCTGTTCATGCTACCCTCGCAAACCATCCTATGTCGTTTTGTGTGATGGATTGGGTCCACCGACTCGTAAGCCTTACCCCCACTCTGCTCTCTCTCTCTCTCTCTCTCAATTAATTATCTTCATTTGGTAATGTCATTTTAAGGTAGGAAATTATTGAGCAATATCGAGAAAGGAAAAAAACTGTGAAACAAATTAAGAAGATAGAAAAAAAATAAATAAATAAAAAGAAGTAAATTATGGCATGTATATGTGTTAGTGTATCTGCATGACACCAAATCAAAGAAGAACAAGAGTAACCTCACTCGTTCAAAATCCGAGCGTTTAAAACAAAGGGAACAGAAGAAAAGAGGAATCTAATGCTACGCCATGGGCTGCAATACCTTTTGCCTTTCTCTTCATATCTCCCTTGATTTTAGGTTCTCTATCAGATATTATTTCCCATTTTAGGGTTCTCATTAATCAATACCCCAAAGCCTGAATTTGCTGTTTTTTTGCCTTTATAAGATAAGAATATCTAGCAGGAGCTTAAATTGCATGTGGGGCTGTGTTGGTTTTCAAGACTATTAATTGCCTTGCGAGACTAACAGCGGAAGAAGCGAAGAGAACTTCAAGAAGAAGAAAGAAGGTAGAAGAACTCTCTGAAGAATATGGCTGCTTCTTCTTCATCGGCGCCTTTTTTTGGAATTAGGGAAGAAGAACAAAACCAGCAGATGAAACAACAGCATTCCTCAACTCCAACTTCATCTTCAGCTCAGGCTCCACCGCCACAGAAGAAAAAGAGAAACCAACCTGGAACACCAAGCAAGTATCATCAATTTTATCTAAAGATCGATCTACCTAGTTATATAAGCAACAAAATGATTTTCTCAATATATATTTCACTCAATCTTTTACATTTTTTCCCATCTTCGTTTATGCTTCTTTCACAAAAATCCAATTAACAGAAACCCAAGTTTTTTTAGTGGAATTGGCATGGATGTATATAGACATATACTATGTTTTAAAAATGTCTTCCCCCAAGTTTCCTTTTCCTTAATTTGTAATTAAAATTTTGATTTTTCTAATAATTTGTTGTTTGTCATTTTTCATAACAGATCCAGACGCAGAGGTGATAGCACTATCTCCCAAGACCCTAATGGCAACAAACAGGTTCATATGTGAGGTATGCAACAAAGGGTTCCAAAGGGAGCAAAATCTACAGCTCCACAGAAGAGGACATAACCTGCCTTGGAAGCTAAAGCAGAAGACTACAAAAGAAGTGAGGAGGAAGGTTTATCTGTGCCCCGAACCCACATGCGTCCACCATGAGCCGTCTAGAGCTCTTGGTGATCTTACTGGAATCAAAAAGCACTACTCAAGAAAACATGGTGAGAAGAAATGGAAGTGTGAGAAGTGCTCAAAAAAATATGCTGTCCAGTCTGATTGGAAAGCCCATTCTAAGACTTGTGGCACTAGAGAATACAGATGTGACTGTGGCACTCTCTTCTCAAGGTAACTGCTAATTAATTAATTAATCACCCCATCTTCTCATTAATGCTGTACGTATATCTTCCTCTTCCTTGGAAGGAGGACGGCTATCCCTCGATTCATATACGACACCAACAAAAAGGTTGAAAGAGAAGAAACGGAAGAGGCGTTACGAGTATAGTACGACCACTAAGCTTATTTGTTTTAGGGCGAAGATTCCTCGATCAAGCGACAAGAGAGAAGAGAAAAGTTTTGATACAAACTCCATTTCTTCTACCCTTCTCTTCAAGTTTTATTTTTCTAAAGACTTTTCAACTGGTTACTGCAGTGGAGATGGTGAGAGAGCAGAAAACATGCGCTCGCACGTGAATAATCTATTGAAACTGCCACCATGGTCATTGAGGTTTTGGTGAGAGGCCGATTAACAAAGAGAGAGGAAAAAAGAAAAGAGAGAGTACATTTTTTTTCGTTCTCCTCAAAACCACCGCCCTTTTTGGCCGTTTATCCTTTTTCCTATTCACGTGTTGCTATGCCATATTGTAGAGCTTGCTCGTGTATTTTACCATGTTTGTTCTCTTATGGGTTGGCTAGATGTGATCAGGTCTGTGCTCTTGCAGGTACTCCTTTTAATGATAAAGTTAGCTGGGCCCTAACTAACCATGATCCTTCTCTCCCTTCATCTCCCCCCCCCCCCCCCATTGCTGCCGTTCTGCTAGAGCTGCGTGGTCTTACAGTTTAGAGAGAGAATTGCAGTGACATATATGGGGGTGTTTAGAGTTGATCACCAAGGAAGGGTTTCAATAGATGTGATGATTTTAGATTGGTTCCTCGTTTTTGAACAGTCAGCCCTCAAGCGGGAAATCAGCAGGCATCATGAGACTCGCATTAAAAAGAAGTCCTGAAATGGACTTTCTTTGATTGATGTCTTATCATGAGGTTAAACACATTCTCTTGTTGCATTTATTGAAGGGCCAGTTCTTCAAATGGTGTTACATGGTTGATTGTTTAATTATACTGTCCCTGTCCAAACCTCTTTCACACCTACCCCTCCACAGCCCGTAATTACTATGTTTCTGTCTCCTAAGGAAATTATGGTTGAACTCCTTTCTTTCACATTCTTCTCTAGTACTTTCTACATTTTTTTACCAACTTAAGTCTTCAATTATTGAAGACTCATGCATCCTAAACACCTCTCTGCCCTTCCCCATGCTTCATGTACCATTTTCTACAACTCTTTTTATTTTTACAGCCGATATGGAACCCTAGTTTTTATTTGGATGTGATGTATAGCTATTGTAAGTACTGGATCTACAAGCCTTTGTCATTTAATTGCTGGACCGCGACAATTCGGGCGCCTTTTAATGAAGATGGGACGCATCAAGAAAATGGGGAAGCCAAGAATAATGGACAGGAACTCATGAAATCTTCATATATATATATATATATATATATATATATATATATATATATATTGATTAAATGCCATCAGTCACGGAGATGAACTTAATTTTTCTTTAGTGGCTCTATAATTTGGATTAACTATATATATGTATCAGAATCACGTCTATTATCACAGTTTCTATAATAGTAGTGGACATACTCATGTGCCTTGAGGTAGCTGGCATCATATTTCACAATTATTCATATCTATAACTATGTATTTTTTTTCTTTCAAAATTGTCTAGTTTGATGTAGTAGAGCTAGCAGACATAAATTCCTGTTTATAGTTCTTTTCAACTTTTCTTTCGTCTTTGTGTACTTTTACTATCTCTCTGAGATGATCTAATAGCTTCTTCTCCAAATAATTGTTGCAGGCGTGACAGCTTTATCACTCACAGGGCATTCTGTGATGCGCTGGCTCAAGAAAGTGCAAGAAACCCTCCTACCAACTTGAACACAATTGGAAGCCATCTGTATGGAAGTAGCAACATGACCTTAGGCTTATCTCAAGTAGGAACTCAAATCTCCTCATTACAAGACCACAACAACCAGTCTACTGACATTTTACGACTTGGTGGCGGTGGTGCCCGGACTGGACAATTCGATCATCTTCTCCCTTCATCAATTGGTTCATCGTCGTTTCGACCTCCACAGCAAATGCCCTCACCTGCTTTCTTCATGCAAGAACCAAACCAGAATTATCATGATGAAAACCAATCTCAGCAAGACTTGTTGCAAAATAAGCCGTTCCATCATGGACTGATGCAATTTGCTGATATTCACAACACCACAGGCAACCCTCCCTCTGCTGGCAATCTGTTCAACCTCAGCTTTCTTTCCAATAGTAGCACCGCAAGCAGCATTTCCAACAGCAACAATGCAAACAATTCCAACAGCAACCTACCAACTTCAGGATTGCTAATGCCCAGTCATTTCAACAACCAAAATGGTGTTGGTGGTGGTGAAGGGAGTAATATCTTCTCAAATAATGTAATGGGTAATCAAATGACCTCCGGTGTCCCTTCTCTCTACAGCTCTTCGGTTCAGAATGATAACATGGTCTCTCATATGTCTGCTACTGCGCTGCTTCAAAAGGCTGCTCAAATGGGTTCAAGTTCAAGCAACAACAGTGCCTCATTACTTAGAAGTTTTGGTAGCTCTTCCTCAAGTGGTAACAAATCAGATAGGCAACTTGTTGGTGGGAACTTTAGTGGCATGTTCAGCGAAAACGAGAATAATCTTCATGACCTAATGAACTCATTTGCTCCTGGGAATTCCTCCATGTTTGGTTCCGGACATGCACAAGAAAACCCCTATGGTGGATATACTGCAAGCAGGACAAGTTTGGAGCAAGAAAAGCAGCACCACGGCCCAAATTTTGGCAACACTAGTATGGATGAAGCAAAGTTGCACCAAAGTCTCAATGCAAGCATTGGTGGGTCTGATAGATTGACAAGAGACTTTCTTGGTGTTGGTCCTCAAATAGTGAGAAGCATGAGTGGATCATCAGGGTTTTCACAGAGAGAAAAACAGCAGCAGCCACAGCGTCAGCATCATGGCATGGATATGGGTGGCTCCTCCTTGGATTCAGAGAGACATAACACTAATATTTCTGCGGCGCCGACAAGCCAGCCTTTCGGAGGAAATGGGAGTTTTCAGTGAAGAAAAAAAATGCTAGATGACAAAAGTATCGGTACGTGAACTAAACTCTCTTCTACTATAGTCTAGTGACGTTTTTAATGATCATACTCGGATATGATTAGAAAGTAAAATTTTTCTGCTTCCATTGGTAAATGTGTCCTTGATGACTTTACCTTTCTTTTTGGGGTTTTGGAAAAAACGAATTTCTATCCCTATTATCATCTGTCTGACCTGTTTCTTTGCATGAGGGGAGCAGTCATGAGATGGGAGAACATGTATTGGCTTTTGTTTCTTTTCTTGTCCTTTTGTTCTTATTTCTTTTTACCTGAATTTCTTTTTTCCTACACATATATCTGCCAGAGTCACGAGTGCTAGCTGCCCGTCTTAGGGTGCTCAAACGAAATGTCTTTTCTGTTTGGTCATGTGTCCAATTCCAGATGTCTAATTAATTTTATTAGGCTCCTATTTATAGATTTTTAAGTATATTATAGCTGATTTTTACTGTCTGAAAATCAATTTTAGCATTTAGGAATGCATTTTCTTATCTCTCGTGGATAGTCTTCTATTATTATAATATGCCTAATTGTGTGAGCATAGGATAAACCCAACTTCTACTATCATTATCATTAGTAGTAGTAGCAGTAGCAACTTTGCTAACTGTGCATGATGATTTCCCACGAAAAGTATACTAGGGGAAAAAGTCTTAGAAGTAGGCCAGACTTTCTCCCACTTTGGCTCCTCCTTTCCCATTTGAATTGTGGCACCTTGACAGAAATTAATGGCAGTATAATCGATAATCCAATGATTTAGCGGAAGGGATGATGTGAATATTGGGGTTAAATGTTAAGCCAACTCTCCCTCCTCCCCTATTATTATATTTTCCTTCCTTTCTATTTCCTTTAATACTTGAAGATCATGCCTTGCAGTATATCTACGATTTCTTTCCCTCTCTGAATTTACCGTGATATAAAAAATATACTTAAAAAACAATTCAAACACTATGAACAATTATTTTTCAAATCACTAGCTACTAGAATAACTCAATCTTATTATCAAATATCGAAACAAACACATACAAGCTCAGGGAAGAAATTATTTTGTGGTTACATTTAGCAGGAGGAGAACGTACATTTTAGAGCCCCACCACTTAGTTTTTCTGATAGGAAATTAAGAAGCCCCACCACATGCGATAACAGACATGACCGAGACACTTTCTACCGCTGCATGGTAAACTCACTCCTCCTCCCGAGTACAATCACTTTTAATTGGAGAAGAAAATGATTATCGATATTATTTCATTAATTCTAAACTTTTTCTCTCTGTGTCATATATATGCCAATATTTAAAAGCTTAACCCAGAATCTTTTTTTCTTTTGTCTGTAAGTACTAGCTTCGTTTGATGTCCAAATTGGGAGGTTAATGCCGATTGCATTTTTTTTATCAGGCCGAAAAAAGAAAGAAAGAAAGAAAGAAAGAGAACATGTGATTAACAAAGTTCGGGATCGTTTTCCAGGTCAGGAATGCGAGTTGTTTCGTGGAAGAAAGGCCTTTTGGAGACATGATGCAGTTACCCTGGAGATCTTCACATCATGGGGTTTCAATAAGAGAGGCAGCTCAATTTTCTTCAAGCTGTTTTTTAATCTTCTCTTCGAACACCTCAACTGTACCTAAGAGTTTTAAGGATTTCATATCTTGGATAGTGACTTCTGTAGCCGCAGTCTTTTCATGTTTGCTTTTGGATCAGTGTTACTTTATTTTCTAGTAGTTAAAAGTAATATTACTATACAACAGTTCAGGAACTTTCATATATTTGCTTTACTTGAAAAAAGAAGAAGATTATATATAGTGGGTCATATGATAATATGCCATGTATATATATGCTGGAAAGTTGGAGCTTAATTTCGCAAGAGAGAAGTTTGCAGGACAACGTGTGTGGGGACCCTCACCTTTGAAATGAAATCACTCCAGAAGGCATTTTTTGTGGACTGAAATGTCACCGTTCTTGCATCCTTGCTAGATTTCCTGTCTCGATTTCAAAAAAGCAAAACACCGTTTTATTGGATTTCGTTGGATCCATTGCCACCACGTAGATAGGTTTGTACAACTTCGTGTCATCAGTCCTAGAGCAAGTCCAGAATTCATCAGAAGCGGCCAGAAATTAAGAAGAGTACAAATTGAAAAAAATCACGCGTATTAGTTGTTGAGTTGACTGATGTGTGTTTGTGATATAGACTACAATTTCAGATTTATGTTTCTAAGAAAATAATTGAGCGGTTAATATTTGAGATTTTCACTTTGAAATATTAGATTTATAAAAAGAGAGACTTTGTATAGTCGTTTACGCGGCTGCGTCAACTTTTAAAGCAAATTGTACAATTTGTATATTTGATAATGATAAACTCACTTTATTATTGGTGTGGGATCCATATAAATTGTATTTGAACCTCGGGTTTCAAGAAAGCAGCTCAGCTATTAGCTGCTTTCCTTTCCTGCATCCTGCGTCTGTCCCATACAGTGGAGATTTTATCAACTGTTTCGGTAGGATCAGGTGCAGTACAAAGTACAAAGTTAAATGAATTCAACCGGATTTATTTAAAATTAAATGTATTGAATTGGATTCGATTAAATTAAAAAAAAATTAAATTTAAATTTAATTTTTAATTGTATTTTATTCAAAAAATTAGAAGAAGATCACTTGATAACCTAGTATTTGCAGAATTTGATCGCAATCCCAATTTTGTTCTTAATGATATTTTACCTGATGTTATTGTACGTTTAAAGAAACCAAGGAAACTGTAATCTCCACTGTTCCAGCCGAACCGGGTCTGGTCTAAAGCTAAATGCATTGAACCGGGTTCGACCCGGTTAAAAAAAAATTCAATTTTTATTTTTATTTTTAATTGTGTTTTATTCGAAAAATTAGAAAGAGATCGCTTGATAACGTAACATTTACAGAATTTGATCGCAATCCTAATTTTGTTCCTGATTATATTTTACCTGATATTGTTGTGTGCTTAAAGAAACCAATGAAACTGTAGTCCTTGTCGGATGAATTTTGTACGTGATGAAATTGTAGATAGTTTAATGGAACAATAAAAAATATTTTATATAAGTATTATTTATTTCATGATATAATAACAGTAGTTAAATCTACAATATTTAAATTAAAAACCATCAATATATATATATATATATATATATATATATATATATATATTATTTTATAACCTCAATTTGAAAAGTATTTTTTTAAAACCAAACACATTAAACTACTTTTAATTTGTTCAACTACAGTTTTAACCAAACATATATAAATATCAAAATAATCTTAACTAAAAGTACTATTTATAAAACTATCTTTTTCAAATCACAACTATAAAAACTACTACAATACAAAACACAAATATAAGAAAATCTCCTCGTATAATTTTTACACCATCAAATACTTTAATCCAAACACAAACATAAGTAATAATATAAAACTTTAATAATGAATCTCCAAATAATTGTCCCATTATCCATAATTAATGAAACATCAACCGACTTCCTCCTTTATTTAGAATCCATATGGCTAAAATGAAAATAATTTTCATGACTCAGTGAATAATCAAGATAAATACATCTAGAAATAGAATTACCAAACGCTCATATGATGATTTACTTAGAAATTCTCATAACATGACATAACCAAGTTATACCAGTTCATGTCGCATCCAACCTTTCACATCAAATATATCACATGCACGCCCCGCCCGCGAGCATGCATTAAACACATCCCTTACAAATGATACCAAGATGCATACATCACATTTCATCATAATCATATAATATATTTTATAATAAGTGTTCACACCATATGCAATCACAAATATTTCAAAATTACTTTTTAGAAAATACACTTATATCAACTACGCACTCCCTATGCACACAAATATTTTATAAATACTTATAAAACATATTCATATTGATCACCCACAGTCATATATCGAATTTTCACCTCATGATATTCGGCCACTAGCTTTCCTTGTAAAAAAGTTGTATGTGGTATCTTACCTTAACTTGTTGAAATCGTATCATCGATCTTTCCCCTTTCTCGTCATTTCCTTCTTCCTCTCTTCTTCTTCTTCTCCTTTCTGTTTTTTTCTGTTTTGTTTCTGGCTTCTTCTCCTTCTTCCGGTTTGATCTCTCTTTTGTTTCTGGCTTCATCTTCTTCTTTTTTTTAACCCCCCCCCCCCCAACACACACATCAAATTATATGAAATGTTGGATTTGTTCCTTAATAAAAAAAATCCAGATTATTACAGAAATGTTGATATACTAAGAGTAATAGAAATGACTGGTAAAGATTTCCCAATGAATTATCACTTACTTTCAGATTGCGCCAGTACTGCAAGAAAAAGTCCCTGCTACGTATAACCTTTTCTTTATCACAGGCGAGGGAGTTAACTCTATATTTTTGAACATATATAGAAAGAAAGAGACAATTTACATAATTTGGTTTTGTATTCTACTGCTTTTAATATATCTCGTAGAGCAAGCGACTACAAAATGCGGATGCTAAGGTAGCTGTTGATATTTTGTTGAAACAGTCTTTTTAATCTCTCTTCTTTAGTCATTTTCATTACTACATGTGAAAGCACAGCATATGATTCGTATTATTATGATTACTATTATATATATAATAAAGAACTGCTAGTAGCTTGGTCTGAAGATCTCTTTTGATATGGAAAAATCGATGATAGTCGGAAAGATTTAGTAATAATTTAAATCGGAATTGAGATAGTTTTTGGTTTTATGGAATTTTCCCTTGGATTTTTAGCTTGGTGATTTAGCTTGACAGATCTGTTTGCGCGGAGGCAAAGCTGCATCCTATGGTTGTTTCTTTGTTTTGTGGTTTTCTTGGTCCCTTTCCTCTTCGTTTGTTTCATTTGCTAAACCTGAGTGCTATGCAGATTTGTATATATCTTCTCCTTTCCGCCATCTTTTTTAATGCAATACTTTAGTTAAAAACTGTTAAATACTTTCAATCTAGCCAGAGCTCCCTTAATTACTGTTAAAACTAAGATTAATTTACCATGACAGATCCTATTCTATGTGAAAGAAGGAACACTAGTACTACACTAAAAATATATCTCATAAAAATTAAATCCATAAATGGATGGATATAGATGGCCACGTGTTGGACCAAAATATGACTAATTTTTACCCATTATCCTTCCGTGATCTGTTCATTTTTAAAATGGATATTCATATATATCCTCTTAAACCCACTTGACTCATAATTTTCTATCCATCAATCCATTTAAATATTTTGACTATTTTTAACTAAGTTTACCTATTTTTAACTAAGATGAATATTTGACATGTAGGGAATTATTGCAATATGTATTTTTTTTTAATTCAAGGATTAAAAGGTTGGTTTTATCATAAAAGCATAAGGACAAATTAAAAAACTCAATTAAAGACATATTTACAGGAAAAATAAAATATAGAAACTAGAAAAACTTCCTCCAAAAACTAGGGGACTAAAATGAATATTGATGAAAATCTTACTTTTCTCTTGTAATGCTTCTTCGGATATGTTTTTAAATAAGTCAAATGGGCAATCCTTATCCAACTCCACCCAACCCGTTTAAGAGTATTTTTTTGGGTTAATCCATTAATGTCCTATTTAAATTTTGTACCGATCCTTTTTATGACCCAGAACGCAAATACGTACGACTTGATGTAACCAGTCTAGAGTCCTAGGAGATTTTTTTTTGTTAGAATGAAAAATAATCTTTCATTAATACCAAAATAAGTGAAAATATATCATTATTTCCATTTAT
>Ga0307515_10018039_pt1 | contig 12809 bp, 11 predicted proteins | sample 17_EM_MG_FD_194513 | JGI IMG/M metagenome (GOLD analysis project Ga0307515, IMG submission 194513) | Populus trichocarpa ectomycorrhiza microbial communities from riparian zone in the Pacific Northwest, United States - 17_EM | ecosystem: Host-associated > Plants > Roots > Unclassified | place... | reverse complement strand
CGCCTTGCGATCTGCATTACCTTTTCGCGCCGCTGAAGGTCGGCAGGCTCGACTATCTCGTCCAGAAAGCCGTCGAGATGGGCGCCGGCCTGTTACAGCCGGTGATGACCCAGCATGTCCAGGGCAAGATCACCAACCTCGACCGCGTCCGGGCCAATGTCATCGAGGCGGCCGAGCAATGCGGCGTTCTCGGCATTCCGGAGGTTACAGAGCCGCGCAGGCTGGAGGATCTGCTTGCCAGCTGGCCGGCCGAGCGGCGGATCATCTTCTGCGACGAGGGCGATACCGGCCAGAATCCTTTGCCTGTCCTTGCCTCCGTCAAGGAACGCAAGCTGGCCCTGCTGATCGGCCCGGAAGGCGGATTTTCCGATACCGAGCGGGCCTTGCTGCGCAGCCTCGATTTCGTCACCGCCATCCCGCTTGGCCCCCGCATCCTGCGGGCGGATACGGCGGCCGTGGCGGCGATGGCGGTGATTCAGGCGGCGATCGGCGATTGGCAGTAGCAAAGGCCTGTTTCAAGACAGTCCGAGGTGTTGAAAAATTGAACCGGGCTTGAAACAATTTCACTTGCACCACACTTGAAACCGGTTCAATCACCCTCCTGATATTCTGCCATCCGGCAGGCTCCGTCCGTTCAAAAGAAGATGCTCATGGCCAGAGATACCACCGACCAGACGCCGGTTACCTCGATCGCAGACCTGACCGAATATCTGGCTGAGGGCAACAAGCCGAAGGACAGGTTCCGCATCGGGACGGAGCATGAGAAGTTCGCCTTCTTCAAGGCCGACAACAGCCCGGTTCCCTATTCCGGCGACGCCAGCATCTCGGCGCTTCTGAACGGCATGGCGCAGAAAAGCGGCTGGGAACCGATCATCGACGCCGGCAATATCATCGGCCTTGCCGAGCATTCCGGACAGGGCGCGATCTCGCTCGAGCCGGGTGGACAGTTCGAACTGTCGGGTGCACCGCTCGAAAACCTGCACCAGACCTGCAAGGAATCCAACCGGCATCTGGCCGATCTGCGCGAGATCGCCGAACCGCTCGGCATCCGCTTCCTCGGCATCGGCGGCAGCCCGAAATGGACGCTGGCAGAGACACCGCGTATGCCAAAGTCCCGCTACGACATCATGAGCCGCTACATGCCAAAGGTCGGCACCCAGGGCCTCGACATGATGTACCGCACCTGCACGATCCAGGTGAATCTCGATTTCTCCTCGCAAGAAGACATGCGCCGCAAGATGCAGGTGTCGCTGAAGCTGCAGCCGCTGTCGACGGCGCTGTTTGCAAGCTCCCCTTTTACCGACGGCAAGTCGAACGGCCTGCTCTCCTGGCGCGGCGATATATGGCGCGACACCGACAACCAGCGTGCCGGCGTGCTGCCCGCGGTCTTCAATGCCGATTTCGGTTTCGAGGACTACGTCAAATGGGCGCTCGACGTGCCGATGTATTTCGTCGTGCGCGACGGCAAGTATCACGACTGTACGCACGTCACCTTCCGCCAGTTCATGAACGGCGCGCTGAAGGGTGAACTCGCCGACTGGGAGCCCAACATGGGTGACTGGACCAACCATCTGTCGACACTGTTTCCCGATGTACGCCTGAAGCGCTTCCTTGAAATGCGCGGCGCCGATGGCGGCCCATGGCGCCGCATTTGCGCGCTGCCAGCCTTCTGGGTGGGGCTGCTTTACGACGACGCAGCGCTTGACGCCGCCGAAGAGCTGACGCGCGACTGGACCTACGAGGAAACGCTTGCCATGCGCAATGCCGTGCCGGCGCAGGGCCTTGCTGCCAGGCATCGCGGCGTTTCGCTGTTCGATATCGGCCGTGAGGTGGTCAACATTTCGAGGCTTGGGCTGAAGAACCGCAACCGGCTGAACGGCGACGGGGTCGACGAAAGCATCTTCCTCGCCCCGCTCGACGAAGTGCTGGCCAAGAAGGCGACGCTCGCCGAGGACCTGTTGTCGCTCTACAACGGCCGCTGGAACGGCTCGGTCGATCCGGTGTTCGCCGACTATCAGTATTGAGGACTAGAACCGCTTTTTCAGAAAATAACGGGGAATAGCGTTCGGCCCGCCTTCAAGCTCGCCGAACACCTCGTAGCCGAGCTTCTCATAAAATGGCCTGGCCTGGAATTCGAAGGTGTCCAACCAGACGCCGAGATAGCCGCGCGCACGCGCAATGGTCTCCGCTTCGGCAATTAGGCGCGAGCCGAGGCCCTGGCCGCGATATTGATCCGGGATTGCAAGGTATTTCACGAAGGCCCAGCCGTAGCCATCCACTGCATAGAGTCCGCCCACCACCTTCTGCGTGTCCGGATCGCGGATGAGGATGGCGAAATCCGCCTTATCCTCGATCGACCCCTTATTGGCTTCGTTATACGCTTCCAGCGCCGTCACGATGGCCGCGCGATGCTCCGGTTCGGGATTTTCCGATATAATATCGATGATGGCCGTTTTCATTCAGGCATGTCCAACCTTCAGACGAAGCGGCAATCATAGGCGATGGCAGGCGGCTTGGGCAGTGGGCAATCTGGCATCCTATTTCCCCGCCATCGTTGTTCTCCCTTTTCCCGGCTAATAAAAAGCGGTTTGCACCTGTCTTTTTCCCGTTATAGTGCAACGACATGCGTCGTTTCGCCCGCAGGAGAGGACTGGAGATGATCCCGCTTTTTGACATGATGATGCAGGCGCAGAACGGCAATGCCATGGACGTGATGTCCAAGCAGTTCGGGCTTGCCCAGGAACAGATGGCCAAGGCGACGGCGGCGCTGATGCCGGCCTTTTCCACCGCGCTGAAGCGCAACACCGCCAACCCTTATGATTTCGGCGCTTTCCTCACGGCCATGTCGAGCGGCAATCACGCGCAGTATTTCGAGGACATGACGAAGGCCTTCACGCCGCAGGGCATGGCCGACGGCAACGGTATTCTCGGCCAGCTTTTCGGCTCCAAGGACATGTCGCGGGCGGTTGCCGCGCAGGCAGCCCAGATGACCGGCATCGGCCAGGAAATCTACAAGCAGATGCTACCGGTGGTGGCGAGCGCCATCATGGGCGGACTGTTCAAGCAGGCATCCGGGCAGATAGGCGGCGCGCAGAACCCGTTTGCCAATACGCCGATGGAAGCGATGATGAAGCCATGGCTGGAAGCATCCGGGTTTGCAAAGAAGCCCGAGCCTGCCGCCAATCCCTTCGACAATCCCTTCACCCAGGCCATGCAAGGCTTCTTCGGCATGGGCAAGCCGGAAGAAAAGCAGCCGACCGCGCCCGACATGTTCGCCGCCAACCCCTTCATCAAGGCCTTTCAGGACATGATGAGCGGCAACGCGACGGCAGCGCCAACCCCGGAAACGAAGCCCACGGACAAGAACCCGATGGCGCCCTTTACCGACATGTTCAGCAGCATGTTCGACAGCGGGCTCGAGGCGCAGAAGGAATATCAAAAGAGCATCGATGGGCTGTTTGAGACGTATCGGAAGAATAAGAGCATTTGATCGGAGGCGTTCCCAGCTTTGCCAAGATTCATTTTCGCCCCGGAAGGTTGAATGAGTAGCGTTATTGTACCCATCGCCTCGGATCAAAAGCGGGGAGTTACTGGATTATCTTACCGTATGATGGAGGGTTAGCGGGTAAAGTTTCAGAGGACCTTGAAGTGGATTTCTCGAAGCGCTCCGCTTGCTTGCGCTCTACCGCCTTGACGAAATACTCCGACTGCAAATCCACAAGGCCTACGTCGCCTTGGATGACGGCCGCGATCCGGATTAAAATGTAGCTTAAAAGAAGCCCAACAATCCCCGATATGACGCTGGCAGGCGCGCTCCCTGCCTTTGGCCACAAGATCAGGAACTCAGACAAGACTCCTTTACATATGACCAAACTGACCATCGTAGCGAGGATAATGATTATCAGTATGCGCAACGCTCTTATCGATTGCTTGATTGCGGATGAGATTTTGCGAGCTTCCTCGACTTCGAACTGATCGGCGTTGGTGAAAGGCAAGCCCCTCGCCAGACGGACGAGGACGCCCGCTCCAATGACAGACAAAGCCGTCAGTATTGATGCTTTGGACGTATCCCAAAAATCTACCGATACCATCAACGCCGCAACGACGGCACCGACGACAGGAACGAGTAGATGTGTCGGCTTAATTTTCATGGAATAATTATATCATTAATTGGTGATCTTGCCATCGTGCAAAAAGCGTCGATGCACCTCCAGGATTTGTTCCACGACACTTGATAAATCGAGCAAATTGCTGGAGGCGGATATTTTCTTGATAGTCATGTCTGCCGATAATCGAGCGTCGTCGCCTTTGATTTCACCATCGACGCCTCTGATTCTCAGTTCGCCATCCGGCGCGTTTCGCAGGCCGGATGCTAAGGTTTTCATGAAATCTTTTTGGAATTTACGTTTTTTGGCTCGATATCCAATGTTGACTGTCACCTCAAGCGCGGCATCTTGTGGCATTTGCGCCAAGAGCTTTTCAGCTTCTACCTCGCCGAGAAGCTGAACAATCACGCCTTTTGCTTTTCCCCAACTAGCCGCGATCCTATCGCCAAGGGTCTCATGAGTGACAACATCTACGAGAGATCCAGCGGTAGCGGGCGGGGTATCGGTATGGACGGTTTCCGGAACTAACCCTCCGACTTCAATCGACTTCACATCACCAAGGTCGCTACCCATCTGAGCCCGATCGAACTCAGCCTGAAGTTCGACATAATGCTCGAGGCCAATAACTTTTGATTGGTCCCGAAGCAGCCAAGTCAGATATTCTTCACTGGCTTTGGTTTGAATTGCAACATGCTGAATTTGATAGAAGTGATCGCCGATCGCTACCCAATAAGCCATGCCATGGAGATATTCGTGTCCATCAGGAGCCTTTGATTCTGCGATTGCCCAAGCCTTCAATACTTCGTCCAAAGACGCATGGCTTGGATCGTTCGTCAGCTGCAAAAGAGCCTGCATCTGGCCCGGGGAAAACAGACAAAGATCTCCAAAAATGTAGCCATCGCCCTCATGAAAATTATTCAGTACGCGCTGGTACCCATCAGCTCGTGGTACTCCGGCAATTCTATATTTAACGCTCTCGCTAATAGATGTGTCGTCTTTCTGAGCGCTCAATGCTTCTTTTATTTTTTCGCTGAGAGATGAACCTGGGAATTGCTCATTATCGCGACGAAGACGACGATAATGTATTTTGCACCTCTTGCCACTCACGATGTTCCTCCTAATTTTTACGTAAGGTTGTGGAGTTGGATCATTGAGTCAATAAGATTGTGCGGACTTTACGGTTTCCCCCATATATATGCAGGACTCAAGATCATTCGCCGACGCGATATCGACGTTCATCCACTCAAGCGACCACTAATCATCTCCGTCGTCATTGTGAAAGCGCTCGACGCGTCTGAGACTTTCACCAAACCCGTCCCTTCCCTTGCCGCCGCCGCCCCCCCCGAAAAAGAAAAAGCCCGGTGCGGGTCTTGGGGACCGCGCACCGGGCAAGCAGCAGGGCAATTGGCTCTAACCCTGCGGGGAACGGTAACGCGCAGAGGCGGCTGCGCGTCCCTGTTGCGCGGAACGTTTTTCAACGTTCGAGGCGCGCAACAAAACTCTTGAACCGCTTCGCCCTTGAAACCGTGTCGTCCCAAGAAAAGCAGCGGATACGCGCGTCAATCGTTGCGCGCATTCCTGTAGAACGTGTTCGCGCGGCTGCGCGATACCTGCGTCAGGTGCCGGCCCGGATCCTCGAAGAAGGACGATGTCAGCGCCTCGCGGATTTCGTGACGGCAGAGCCCCATGTCAAGCAGTTGGTGATCATCGAGATCCTGCAGGCTGCCGATGGCATTTCGGTTTCGCAGCAGACGCCAAACCGATTTCAGCACGCCCGTCAGCCCCGTCTGGCGGGGTGTCGCGGACAGCTTCCCGGTGAGGGTGAGATCGAGGGTGTGTTCGGTCGTGCGCATGATACTGCTCCTTTTCCTGGGCACGAAGCGACCCATCCCCCGCAGGGAGGTCAGCGCGGGGGTCGGGTCGAAACTGTTGATGGTGATCCGGTTTGCCAAGCGCTCGCCGGAGGGGTGTTTGATGCGATTTGCAAGCCCAAATTCGCAAATCCTTATTGATCAGTCCAACGAATGTTTCTAATGATATTCATCAAACAATTTTATGGGTACTCTCTCCGAAGGACCTGTGCCATGGCCGCACCGCTCGATATCGACCAGTTGCAGACATTCGTTGCCATCGCCGATACCGGCAGCTTCACCAAGGCTGCGGATCGTGTTTTCAAGACCCAGTCGGCCGTCTCGATGCAGATGCGCCGGCTGGAAGAGCGCATAGGCAAGCAGCTCTTTGCCAAGGACGGCCGCGGTAACCGGCTGACGACGGAAGGCGACCGGCTGCTGAATTTTGCCCGGCGGATGATCCGGCTGAACAACGAGGCGATCGCCTCCTTTGACGACAACCGGCTGGAAGGCATGCTGAGGATCGGCACGCCCGACGATTATGCCGACCGCTACATGCCGGAGATCATCGTCCGCTTCGCCAAGACTCATCCGAATGTCGAGCTCTACATCGTCTGCGAACCCTCGGTCGACCTCGCCGAGAAGATGGCCAAGGGCGATCTCGACATCGCGCTGGTGACGCACAACCCGCGCGCCCGCGCCTCCGACGTGGTGCGGACCGAGCCGCTCTGCTGGGTGAGCTCGATCAACCATCCGCTGCCGGAAAACGCGCCGGTGCCGCTTGCGGTCGGCAAGCGCGACTGCCAGTGGCGGCAGGCCGCCTGCTCGGCGCTCGATGCGACCGGCAAGGAATACAGCATCCTGTTCACCAGCTGGTCGACAACCGTGGTCGCGGCAGCTGTACTGGCCGGCATGGCGGTTTCGGTGCTGCCGGAATCGGCGCTACGGACGGGCATGAAGGTTCTCACCCAGGCCGACGGCTTCCCGGCTCTGGCGCCGGTGCAGATCGGCATCATGAAGCGGCCGGGGCTTTCGCCTTCGCTGTCGAATGCGATCACCAACCACATCACCGCCTGCCTCGACAACATCACGCCGACGAGTGGAAACGACGATCTGGACGGCGACATCAAGAGCTTTCCGCGCTATCCGAGGCTGCGCCAGAGCCATATGCTGCCGGGCTGGTAAGCCTTCCCGCAACGCCGAAGCAAAAAGGCCGCGCTCCTGTTGGACGCGCGGCCTTTTTGTATTCCCCAATATCGATACCCGGCCAAAAACGCAGCCGTAAAAATCTGCTGCAATATGCCTTCGTAATAAAGCCGCCCCACGAGAGACCGGCTGAGCTTTTATATGCCAATTGGAATATTCGCCCAAGATGACAGGGCGGACCATTTTTGGTTGGATCGCAGATCAAGGACGGTAACCTTAATCGCCCAAGGCCGATTCCTGCTCCGTTCAAATACAAAAAAGGCCGGGTCCCCTTCGGAACCCGGCCGGTTATTTGACCGTCGCCTATTCGGCAACGGCCGGTGTCGCTGAACTCAGATCAAACCAGGTCGAACCGGTCCGCGTTCATCACCTTGTTCCACGCAGCGACGAAGTCACGGACGAATTTCTCCTGCGCATCGTTCTGGCCATAGACTTCGGCCAGGGCGCGGAGCTGGGAATTCGAGCCGAAGACGAGATCGACGCGGGTGGCAGTCCATTTCAGTTCGCCGGTCGTGCGGTCACGCCCCTCGAAGACTTCCTTGTCCTCCGAGACTGCCTTCCAGACCGTGCCCATGTCGAGCAGGTTGACGAAGAAGTCGTTGGTCAAGGTTTCGGAACGCTTGGTGAAGACGCCGTGCTGGGACTGGCCGTAATTGGCGTTCAGGGCGCGAAGGCCGCCAACGAGAACCGTCATTTCCGGAGCGGTCAAAGTCAGGAGCTGCGCCTTGTCGATCAGCAGCTCCTCGGCCGAAACCGTGAAGCTCGTCTTCTGGTAGTTGCGGAAACCTTCCGAAACCGGCTCAAGCACGGCGAAGGATTCGACATCTGTCTGTTCCTGCGACGCATCGGTGCGGCCGGGCGCGAAGGGAACCGAAACGTCGTGGCCGGCGCTCTTCGCCGCCTTTTCGACGGCAGCGGCACCACCGAGCACGATCAGATCGGCCAGCGACACCTTCTTGATGCTGGTCTGCGCGTCGTTGAACGCCTTCTGGATGCCTTCAAGGGTTTCCAGCACCTTGGCCAGCTGTGCCGGCTGGTTGGCTTCCCAATCCTTCTGCGGGGCAAGCCGGATACGCGCGCCATTGGCGCCGCCGCGCTTGTCGGAGCCGCGGAAGGTCGAGGCCGACGCCCAGGCGGTCGACACAAGCTGGGAGACGGACAGGCCCGATGCAAGGATTTTCTCCTTGAGGGAGGCGATGTCCTCAGCGTCGATCAACGGATGATCGACGGCGGGTACCGGATCCTGCCAGATCAGTTCCTCGCTGGGAACCTCCGGGCCGAGATAGAGGACGCGTGGCCCCATGTCGCGGTGGGTCAGCTTGAACCAGGCGCGCGCGAAGGCATCGGCGAACTGGTCGGGGTTTTCGAGGAAGCGACGGGAAATCGCCTCATAGGCCGGGTCGAACCGCAACGCGAGGTCGCTGGTCAGCATGTTCGGTGCGTGGCGCTTGGAAGCATCATGCGCATCCGGAACCGCATCGGCAGCCGCGCCGTCCTTCGGACGCCACTGGTGGGCGCCGGCCGGGCTCTTCGTCAGTTCCCATTCGAAGCCGAACAGGTTTTCGAAGAAATAATTGCTCCACGCGGTCGGTGTCTGCGACCACGTGACTTCGAGGCCGCTGGAAATCGTATCGCCGCCACGGCCGCTACCATAGCTGCTCGTCCAGCCGAGGCCCTGCTCTTCAATGCCCGCTGCTTCGGGCTCGACGCCAACATGGGCCGCATCGCCGGCACCATGGGTCTTGCCGAAAGTATGGCCGCCGGCGATGAGGGCGACGGTTTCCTCGTCGTTCATGGCCATGCGTGCGAAGGTTTCGCGGATATCGCGGGCGGAGGCCAGCGGGTCCGGATTGCCGTTCGGGCCTTCCGGGTTGACGTAGATCAGACCCATCTGCACGGCGGCCAGCGGGTTTTCCAGGTCACGGTCGCCGCTGTAGCGCTTGTCGTCGAGCCAGGTGCGTTCCGCGCCCCAGTAGATATCCTCTTCAGGCTCCCAGACATCGGCGCGGCCGCCGGCAAAACCGAAGGTCTTGAAGCCCATGGATTCCAGCGCGCAATTGCCGGTCAGGATCATCAGGTCGGCCCAGGAGAGCCTGTTGCCATATTTCTGCTTGATCGGCCAGAGAAGGCGGCGGGCCTTGTCGAGATTGACGTTATCCGGCCAGCTGTTGAGCGGCGCGAAGCGCTGGGTGCCGGACGTGGCGCCGCCACGGCCATCGCCCGTGCGGTAGGTGCCGGCGCTGTGCCAGGCCATGCGGATGAAGAAGGGGCCGTAGTGACCGAAGTCTGCCGGCCACCATTCCTTGGAATCCGTCATCAGCGCAAAGAGGTCCTTCTTGACCTCGGCAAGGTCGAGCTTCTTGAACGCCTCGGCATAATCGAAGCCTAAGCCCATCGGATCGGAGAGCGCCGAGTTCTGGTGGAGAATCCGCAGATTGAGCTGATTGGGCCACCACTCGCGGTTCGACGTGCCCTCGCCCGAGTTGCTGGTGAGCGACCCGTGCATGACGGGACATTTGCCCGTTTTTTCGACTTTGGCGTCCATGTTCGCTTCCTTTTGATAGGCAATGGGGTTGGTTCGAGCGCACAATCTCCCAAAAACCTCATAGTTTCCAATTGTATTTAATGTAAATATCGATAGGATAATCCTATCATGATCACCATTCGCCAGATGCGTTATTTCGATGCGCTCGCCAGCGCCCGGCACTTCGGCAGGGCAGCGCAGATGGTCAATGTCAGCCAGCCGGCACTGTCGGCACAGATCGCGGAAATGGAACGCGAACTCAGCGTCAAGCTGGTGGAGCGCGGCAAAGGGCCGACCCTGCTGACCCGCGAAGGCGAGACGCTCTTGCCGGAAGTGCGCAAGATCCTTGGCGGGATCGACCAGCTGTATCAGCAGGCACGGCAGGTTACCGGGGTTCTGGAAGGCAAGCACCGGCTGGGGATCATCCCGACCGTTGCGCCCTATCTCGTACCCGTCCTCATTCCGCTCGTGCGCGAGCGCTATCCCAACCTGCAGATCGAGCTGAAGGAGCTTCTGACAGGCCCCTGCCTCGACGACCTGCGCCACGGCAGGCTCGACAGCGTCATCGTTGCTCTTCCCATCGACGAAGAGAACCTGTCGAGTTCATTGCTGTTCGAGGACCGGTTCCTGATCGCCAGCACGGAGGATGAAAACACCATCCTGATGTCGCCGATGACCGAGGACAAGGTCGATGTCGAGCGGCTGCTTCTGCTCGAGGAAGGCCATTGCCTGCGCGACCATGCGCTGGCCGTCTGCGGCATCAACTCCGGCCGGCGCGTCGCCAATTATGGCGCAACCTCGATGGCGACCCTGTTGCAGATGGTCAGCCACGGCATGGGCATCACGCTGATCCCGGAGATCGCCGTCAACGACGAAAAGACCCGCAACCGCATGCGGATCGTTCCCTTCGCCGAGCCGCAGCCATCGCGAAAGATCGGCCTCGTCTGGCGTACGCGCAGCGGCCGCCAGAACGATCAGCACGCGCTGGCCAGCCTGATTTCAGAGGCGGCCAAGCGCCTGCTTCAATAGATCAGACGACCTTGGCCTTCAAAAACTCCACCGTTCTTCCCCATGCCAGGTCGGCTGCAGCCTTGTCGTAGCGGGCGGCGGAGGTGTCATTGTTGAAGGCGTGGTTGACGCCGTCGTAGATGTGGATGGTGAAGTCCTTGCCGGCGTCGGTCAGCGCCTTTTTATAGGCATCGATGCCGGCATTGATGCGGTCGTCGAGCCCAGCATATTGCAGCAGCAGCGCCGCCTTGATCTTCGGCACGTCTTCGGCCGGCGGCTGGGCGCCGTAATAGGCAACGCCGGCCTTCAGGTCGGGAGAGGCGACAGCCAGCTTGTTGACCAGGCCGCCGCCCCAGCAGAAGCCGATCGCGCCAGCTTTGCCGGTGGTACCGTCGTGGCTTTCAAGGAAGGTGACGGTCGCGGCCGCATTGTCGACCGTCTGCTTGCCGTCGAGCGCACCGATCATTTCACGCGCCTTGTCCTCGTCGGCCGGCGTTCCGCCTGCGGGAGAGAGGAAGTCCGGAGCAAGCGCGACAAAGCCTTCCAAGGCCATGCGGCGGGCGACATCCTTGATATGCGGATTAAGGCCACGATTTTCGTGAATGACGATGACGGCGGGCAGTTTACCGGATGCATCGGCCGGGCGAACGAGATAGCCCTTCATATCGCCGCCAACACCCGGATAAGTGATGTCCTCGGCCTTCACACGCGGATCCGCTTCGGGAATAATTTCAGCCTGAGCGCTGTTGGCGGCGAGCAGAGGCGCAATGGCGGCGGCAGTCGCGGCTGATCCAGTGAGCGCGGTCAGCTTCTGCATGAAGGACCGCCTGTCGAGGCTGAGATGCGTATATTCGTCGTAGGCGTTGATCATTGCCTGCGTGATGACGGGCTTTTCCATGATTGTTCCTCCTGACACTTGAAGATTACGAGAGAACTGTGTCGCTGGTTCGAGGGTCAAGGGCATGGAGGGCGGATTGACGCGAAAGTGATTGATCGTGACCCCACGACCAATCTCTTCGGGTGCCTTGCCTAAAGGCTCTGGTGACTTTACGGGGCTAGCTCAGATCCAGAACGATGCGCCCGTCGATCGCGCCTTTTTCCATGCGCTCGAAGATAGCGTTTATATTCTCGATCTTGTCCCAGCCGAAATGGGCCGCAACCTTTCCTTGCCCGGCGAACTCCAGGGCCTCTTCGAGATCCTGACGGGTGCCGACAATCGAGCCGCGTACCGTGATGCGCTTGAGCACAGTTTCGAAAACAGGCAGCGAGATGTAGCCCGGCGGCAGGCCAACCAGCACCATGGTGCCCTTGGAACGCAGAAAACCGAACGCCTGCTCCATTGCCTTCGGCGATACGGCGGTCACCAGTGCGCCATGGACACCACCCGTGGCCTGCTGGACGCGATCGACCGCATCCTCCTGACGTGCGTCGATCACCAGATCCGCGCCCATCTGCTTGGCGAGCGCCAGCTTGTCCTCGAAAATATCGACTGCCGCGACTTGCATACCCATGGCCTTGGCATACTGCACGGCCATATGCCCGAGCCCACCGATACCGGAAATGGCCACCCATTCGCCCGGCCGGACTTCGGTTTCCTTCAATCCCTTGTAGACCGTGACGCCGGCGCACAGCACCGGAGCCGCAGGGCCGAACGCAAGGTTGTCCGGCAGAAGGCCGACGAAATCGGGATCGGCAAGGCCGTATTCGGCAAAGGTGCCGTTGACGGAGTAGCCGGTGTTCTGCTGTTGACCGCACAGCGTCTCCCAGCCGGTACGGCATGGATTGCAACAGCCGCAGGCCGTATGCAGCCACGGGACGCCGACGCGATCGCCTTCCTTGATACGCTTGACGTTCGAACCGACCTTGGCGACGAAGCCGGTTCCTTCATGACCGGGAATGAAGGGCGGGCTCGGCTTGACCGGCCAGTCCCCCTGCATGGCATGCAAATCGGTATGGCAGACGCCGGTCGCATGGTATCGCACCAGAATCTGATCCGGACCGGGCTCCGGAATCGGAAACTGCTCTATGGTCAGAGGCCTTCCAAATTCTCTTACCACTGCCGCTTTCATCATTGCCGTCATGCATGGATCCTCCTGTTTGCCGCAAGGGCGCTAG
>Ga0307515_10018036_pt1 | contig 12810 bp, 4 predicted proteins | sample 17_EM_MG_FD_194513 | JGI IMG/M metagenome (GOLD analysis project Ga0307515, IMG submission 194513) | Populus trichocarpa ectomycorrhiza microbial communities from riparian zone in the Pacific Northwest, United States - 17_EM | ecosystem: Host-associated > Plants > Roots > Unclassified | place... | reverse complement strand
TCAGAACTTTGATAACCAAGTGGTCACGAGTTCGAATCTCACCATCCCTATTTATTTGATAAAAATTAAGTATAAGATAATGTAGGTCTGTACAAGTTTCAAGCACAAATGGTTTCACTTGACAAATAGTTTCACTTGAGGGGGTGTGTTAGAGTTATATCTTGAGACCTTACCTAACAGCTTAATCTATTAGGTTGATATGGTTCTTTGACAATTTTAACAAAAAAAAAGAGAGGAAAGAATTGGGAAAAGTTGTTGGTGTGTGTTATGTGTTGGAGAGGCCGCCGCACATGAGTGGCGTGTGCAACAATCTTCAACGTCCAATGGCCTCCTTCCTTGGTGTCGTCCTACTTGCCTCGTTACGTTCACCTTCCATGTGCGGCACGTGTCGACATGGACCTTCTAGTTTGGCTCGACGAACCATTCTTCTTCTCTTTCTTTTCATTTCTTTTCTCTCTCGTCGCCTCAATTTCCACGCTTATCACTCTTCAAAATACCAAAGTGGGTTGCATAATCTTTTTTTAGTGTCACTTTTCGTCCTCATTCTTTTAATTATTACTTTTACTAACTGTTTATTTTTTTCAATATCATCATTTAATTTAATTTGTTAGGAATTGAGCTTCATAATTCTTTTTATTTGCCTTTTATAGGATAATTCTGGTCTCATGTCTCGGGTCACTGGGTTTTCGTGTTGACCTAGGTTTGCTCGGGTATTTTTTTTGTTTTTTTTAAATAATTGTTTTTCTTTATTTCATCGTCCAACCTTTGGTTGGTCGAGAATTGAGTTTATTTTTTTAATATTTTTTTCTATGATATAATTCTAGTCTCATGACTTGGGTTGCGAGTTTGAAAAGTTCTCTCAGGTTAACTTGGATCGTTTTATTAGGCCCTTTTCTTTAGTTGTTTTTTTTTTAATTTTATTATTTAACATTGTGTTGATTGTAAATTGATATTCGTCATTCTTTTGATTTCCTTTCTATGAGATTATTCTAATCTCATAATTTAGATCCGAGGTTTGGCAAGTTAACCTCAATTGCCTCAAGTCTTTTTTGTCCTTTTTTTAATATAGATTTTTTTTTCTTTGCAGTTTCATCCTTCAATATTAGGTTGATTGATAATTGGGCTTTGTAGTTTCTTTTAATTTGCTTTTTATAGGGTTATCCTATTTTGGTGACTCGTGTCACGAGTTTGAAAGATTTACATGAGTTGACTTGAGCTTTTTTTTTTGTCATTTTATAAAAATAGAATCTTTTCTTATTCATTTTTGTCCTTCAATATTTAGTTGATTGGGAATGGAGTTTCATAATTCCTTTTAATTTGATTTCTATAGGGTTATTCAATTCTTATAACCCATGTCGCGAATTCAATTGATTTACCCGGGTTAACTAATGCTTTTTTTTTTTTTTGTAATTTATATAGATTTTTTTTTTAAATTTCATCCTCCAACATTGAGTTATTTAGGAATTTGGGTTCATATTTTTTTTTTCGATTTGCTTTCTATAGGTTTATTACAGTCTTATAACCCTCATCGTAGATTTTGCAAGTTAACTAGGATTAGTCCGAGTCAATCCATGTGTTGCTGTCTCAATATTTTTTTTTCTAAAAATAGATGTCATCTAGTATGTTCTTATCTCAATATTTAAAAAATACATTATTTAATATGCATCGGATTTATAATTTATAAATAATTTTTTTTCTAGAAAATACATTACCATTGCATTTTTTTTATATTTAGAGAAAAAATGATCCGACCAACTATTTGGCGCAGGTCATGCCATGATCTGATCTTCATCTATTGGCAAGTTATATGATAAATTATTTTTTCATAAACCAAGCAAAATACATGTTAGTTTCATATACGGCGATGCATGTTTTAAGAGGGAAACGGCAAAGATGATGGTTTTGTGTTTCAAAAAGTAACAATATCTCATATGACTCTAATCATTGGAGAGATTAGAAGCACGCCTTGTTTTCGGCATTTATAATATTTTGATAAAGATTTATATGTTCTCCTACTTTACCACAGGCATGATAAAGATGATGCAATTATATAAAAGAACACTCTAAAATCAAAATTGCAAGAACTTGGAATAAATGTGGGGTCGTCCTGCTTAAAAGTACAAGCATCTCAGAGGGAAAGAACCATGTTTGATACAGATGAGAAAAACTTGTTCAAGAGCATGAACAGATGACATTTGCCGATTCTCCTAGTGCTATGTAGCCTATAGGCATTGAAAGTGTGTGCAAGGTACAGATTATTTCAAGAATTCTGCAATAACCATAGCTTTTACACCAGAAATTGCATAGACATATCAGAAACTAATTACGCATGTCGGCATTAAACAGTGTCTTGTAAGATATAGAACTAAAGAAAGGGACGACACTTTCCTGGCTTGATGTTGCCCTTGATACTGTATGATGTCCAGGAAAATATGCAACCCGCAATAATGCAATACGAAAAAAGACATGGAGGCTGAAGAACGCTGTAAATATTGCAAGGAATTCTTATTTCCTTTTCTTTTTCTTTGATAAAAAATGAAAATTAGAAAAGGGGAAAGAGGGAGGGACAGGGGGCTTTTCAGTCTGTGATTTTAATCAGAATTCCTATAAAACAAGGAATCACATGCATCAAAGAAGGGAGCCTTAAAGGGCAAAGACCATTCTTTTATTCGACTAAAACCCTATAGTCAATTGCATTCTTTTGGTATCTATATAAAAAAGCATTTGATGTATATAATAACTCTGACTGATTCTTCGATAAGAACAGGATGGCAATGGCTCCTTCTTTTGCCAGGATATTTCTTTTTTTCTTTTTTTGCTCATTTCAAGGCGGATAGGCAGATATATAGATAGATAGTAGTAGTAATTTTTACTCAGAAAATGAAGCGATTTGGACCTTCTCTCCAATCACATTCAAGGATATCATATCCCACCCCATGGAAAATAACTCCACACTGCGTAGAGGTTGTTTTTGTCCTTTCATGAACTGTTTCAAATCATTGATTTTATACTTCAAAGCTAAATTACAAACCCCTGCAAAGGAGAAGGGCAAGTACCAACTCTTCCCAACTAGACAAAAGCCCATCATGAGATTAAAAAAAAAAAAAAAAACTTTACTTCAATGATTATGAAATAAAACTGTAATAAAAAATAATAACAGTTATTAATGCGAGGGAGTAGACAGTTTACAGGAACAGCTGGAAACTAGAAGTCTAGAACAGGACAGATTAACAGAATTTTTATCGCTTTTTGGTGCTTTGCAGATATCACCATGTTCTAGGTCCACAGGCAAACACCAAGAAATATGCTTTTATCATGAAATGGGGTACACATGAAGTGAAATCGGAACAACTTATATATACATCTGTGAGTGTGTGTGTGTGTGGGCGGTGCTCTCCGCTTGAATAGAGCACATTACTACTGGCGCTAGCGGAGCTGCTTGCTTCAGACACAATGAGCAACAAATACTTGAATTGTAGCCGCCACAAACACGTGAAGTTACCAAACCAATAAGATAGAAGAGGAGGAAGTAGTGGAAAGTTCAAGCAATGAATTTTAGCATTGATTGACTTTAAATTCAAACAGAAATGAATTTTCAGCACAATTACTGTAACAAGAAGGAAGGATGCTTCCAGTCCACTACATTACTTTAATCCCTATTTACCTAATTAAACTATCTAATCTATGACAAGGCACTTGCGGAGAATTCAAAGAAATGAACTGCAGACGGCCAGTGAATCAAAAATCCCAAAAAAAAAAAAAAAAAAAAAAATCTAAGAAGCATTGATCTGTGGATGAAAGGTAAAGGTAATGTGTCACCCACTTGATTGAATTGCACAAGACAGGGCATCTTAACCTCGGATCCCACAATGAACTTCAGAGGTGTGCTTGAGTACTATTAATGGATTATGCATCAGACACCACACTGAATTCATCATCTTCCACTGGAGCAGGCAAGTTAAGATCTATCATATTGTTCTCGAGTTTAGTTGATACTTCAGCAACAGCATTAGTACTAGTTGAAGAACCTATAAGATGCGATCTTTTGTGTCCACCAAGTGCTTGCCCAGACCCAAACACTCTGAGACAATAGGGGCACTCAAAAATTCTGTCATTAGCATCACCTGCAGCGGCAATATTTCTTGCTTCAGTTGCATTTAACGAGCAAATCCTCTTATGACCGCTCAATGCTCTTGAAGATCGAAACAGTTTCATGCATTTCTCACATCTAAACTTCCCGCGAATCTTGTTGACTTTGATCTCCTCTGCTTCCTCCAACATATCGACCGACTTTTCTCCATCTTTCCCGCCTTGTTCTTGAACTTCTTCTTCATCATTTCTCATCCAAACGTCTCTTGACAACATCATAAGGCACCTAGCAACATCTTCTTCAGGAGAGGTATCAGAAACAGAACTCACCGGTTCCGGCTCAGCTGGTGATGATGACTCGCCCCAACTCGGATTCTTGAAGTCTACTACTTTCTTGACATCAAAATCCTGCTTCTGACTCTCTCCAAAACCACATGATTTACGGATCCTCTTGGATCGTCTTCGAGTTGGGTTTCTTGACTCGGTCTCACTCTCCCTATCTTGCACAACAACAGACCCAGTATCAACAGCAAAAGAGAACTCAGGATCTGCAAGCCTGCAACTTTTCTTGGGATTCTCTCTCAATCCATAAGCCAGAGACTTCTCTTCAACTGCTTCTTTGATCTTGATGATTTCTTGCTCTTCTTGCACTTCTTCTTCACCAGCAGAAGAAGAATACGAGGAAGAGGACGACTCATTACGATCAAGGCCGAGTTGCGGCCGAGTTGCTGCCAAGTGGGCCTTCATGTGACCACCTAAAGCTCTGCCATTCGGAAAAGTTCTAACGCAGAGCCTGCATTTATGCCTCTCCATTGAAGCAGTTAGCAAGCAAAGATCAAAGCTTTCTTTTTTTAGCTGTCTTTCTCTCTCTAGCCTCTTTCTATAAAGCTTGCTTTGCAGAGAAGAAGGCACTAAGAGAAGAATAGAGGATCGGGGGAACTTAAAAGGAGTAGGTGACAAGCATTCCTCCACCAAAAGACACACAACCCAAAATTATGATTTGGATTTTGGAGTTAAAAAAAATTGAAAACAGTTGTAAATTGTAGTATATATATAGTTATTATTTAGATTTAGATGATATTTAGAATTGCTATAGAAACATTAAAAAAAAAAGTGTGATCGTGAATGGAGAAAGAGGGACATGTAACGTGCAAACCTTGCCCATTTGGGCATTAAACTTTTCTTTTTACCACTTTATAGAAGCCCATATATATAAAATATAATGCCAGTTAGATTGGTGTTCTAACTTCATTTATTTTTCTCCATATATTTTCAGGGGATATACAGTCCACCATCCATCTTTTTATATTTCTTCACAAAATAAATTTAAGGTTTTGTTTGGTAGTACAGTTTTGAATTATGTTTCTGAAAAATTTTAAATTTTTTTATTTTAAATTAATTTTCTTAGTGTTTTTGATGATTCTAATGCGTTGATGTCAAAAATAAATTTTAAATAATAAAAATATTATTTCAATACATTTCCAAGTAAAAAACACTTTATAAAACAATTTCTACTACATTCTCAATCAAACAAAACATTGTTTTAATATGTATTCAAATAAAAGCTACTTTAAAAAATAACCTATAATGTGAGTACATTTGAAACCATGAAGCGGATTTTTTTTATTAACTTGGGTGTCCGAGCCAGCTTGCACGTACTTTGACTAATCTCATTGGCTTTAAAGTTAACGATCATGTAAGTTTCTAGTGGTCCTGAGGTTCGTGTGACTCGAACTGGTGATCTCTAGAAAGCAAACAGAGGACCTGACCAGTTGAGTTACGCTCGTCGGATTTTTCATGAAGCAAATTTTGTTTGTGCCCATGGGTGAACTTTCGCATGCCCAATTCCGTGACTTGATTTATGAAGTATGTTATTAATTATGATCTTCTTCTTCTTCTTCGTCCAGCTTTTATGTACACCTGTTTTGGAATGCTACTATACAGGCTCTTTGAAGATTCTCCCAAGCTTACATTTCAAAGCAACCTGATATAAGAAATAAATAAAAATAAAATAAAATGTAAAAGCATTAGTTGTCCCAATCACTCTTATTGTTGAATTTGGTGGAGTGTAAAAGCGAGTGAATCATGAATGAAATGGGTGGACTCAGCAATTTCATCACTGTGGACAGGAGCCATCCTTTAATGCCATGTCCATGACTATTTCATAAATACGTGTCTCTATTTCCTCTTAATTATCTTCTTGTCATAATCGTCGAGATTGGAAGGCATGAAGAACAGGTTCGTTTACTGTTAGCTTCGAGGCACTCGGGTGGCCCATTGGTTATAAATCCACGCGCCACCCTTCTTTTTCTTTTTATTATTATTATTATTATTTTATCATCTGTGAGTGGATGATTTTTATCAGGAAATTAATGTCTCACGGAAGAAATGACCTGAGCCTGTTGCAAGGCTATTATTTTTTTAAAAAAGGGAAAAAATGTAGCTTAAACGTTGACGTATTTATGTGCATTGATGAGTAGTAATTTGGTTTAGAAAATCCACAAGATTCTGCTCCTTTCCGAGGTTGTGACAGTCAGCGGCTTAGCATGCCGGCTGGGGCTTTTTTATGCCCTATACCGTATCCTTTTTCCACGCTATTCTTCTAATCTAAGTTTAAAGCGTGCTTGTTAATATATATATCTTTTTTAAATTTGCTTTTGAATTGAGAATATATCAAAAATATTTATTTTATTTTTAACATTAACCGTTAAAATCATAAAAGATACTCGAAAAGATATTATAAAAAACAATTTTAACTTTTTTATATAAAAACAAACACTCACTTTCTTATTCTTTATACACTTTAACCATGAAAAACATTTTCAAATAAATTATTAAGAAAATATTTTTTTTTCTTAAACTACCAGCTTACAATACATATAAATGTCATTATGTCATAACCATAACCATCATTATTTCTTTCATCACTTTTATTATTTTTTTATAATTTTCAATTTTAAAAATATTTTTAATTCAATTTTGAATAATATTAATTTCAGAAAATATTTTAATCTCATTATAGTAATAGTATAGAAAAAAAATGAAATTGAGTTTATGTAATTATCTTTGTTTGTGTAATTTGTTAAATAATTAATTGAAAATGTTGTTATTTTATTAAAAAAAACAAATTCTTAAGCATTTGTGCTTTTGGATCAGAGAAAGAATACCCAACCTGATTGTTTTTTAGAAAAACATTATTAATCTTGAGGGACATAACTCAATTGATCAGGTTCTAGACTTGTTTTTTAGAGGTAATAAGTTCGAGTTTCACAAATCTCATGGCTACTGGAGGATTACATGGTTGTTAACTTAAGAATTTGTTGGATTAGTCGAGCTCGGACATCCACGTTAATAAAAAAATATTATTTGTTTTTTAAAAATTGACAAATTCTTCATTTTTTAAAATAATAAGGACATTAACGAGAAAATCAACTGTGCTTTAAAGCTCAGCAACACTTAACATATAATAAAATAAAAGGAATCAAGCACAATGTAATTTGTATACGAACACAAATAACAGTCAATTAGACCAAGAGAAAGAGTCATAAACCCACCAGCGCCCGCCGATGGTGTTTGCCACGTATGACAAACACTACGCCATCATCTCCGGTCTGTAATGGCAACTTTATGATCAGTTGACGCTCTCTTTTTTTTGTTCTTTGCTGTGACTGAGACACGAAAATGAAGGCTATACCATCCCCCCCTTCTCTTACCATTCAACATGGCCTATTAGTTATTTTATTGGTTAATTCCAAAGAAAAAATAGATAAAACTAGAAAAGAAATATTTAATAAATATCTTTTATTAAAAAAATAAACTTAGAAAAGAAATAACACTGTCACTAGTTATTTACTGAGAGCAGCTTAATAAAATGTCCATTTGGTAATAAATAAATGCATAAACACTGTTGAGTGCTTGAAGGCAGCGGTGTTCTTCCACGTATTCAGTTTTGTCAGGAAAAAATAAGAAGCCCACGCCCACAAGCCTCTATATTTGTGCAATGAACCGTACCCTGTGGCCTGTACCAAGGCATTTACGTTCGTTTTCTACATTGGCTCGTACGTCCCCTTATTTTTTTTTGTTTCGCTAGCCACGATGAGATGGATAACAGTAAAATGATGACCAATGATTTTGCTGCATTCTTTCGATCTTAGGGTAGGAATTGTCTTCAATGAATCTCAGCTGCTTCGTTGGAATTAAACAATGATGAGCACCTTAATTGAATATGTGCATGGCAGATCGGACGGTATCCTCCAAAATTGGTTATGAAGACAAGTAACCAATTTTCTTGTTCTGGGATAAAATTTAGGTGAGTTCAGATTGTATAAATTAACGGCCTCATACTTACGCCCCCCTCTCTCTCTCTCTCTCTCTTAAAAAATTAGTTTTTTTTTTAGTTTAACGTGGGTGTTCGGGCCAGCTTGCGCACACCTCAACTAATCCCACGGGCCCTGAAGTTAACGACTATGTAAGCCTCCAGTGGCCATCATATGAGCAACCACAGGGCTCGAACCTGAGACCACATAGGGATCAAACCTCTTGGTCCCAAACTCTTACCACTGGACCACCACCTAGATGGTTTAAAAATTAGTTTTTTAATATAGGATGTGATGATGCTGGTAGGATTTCAACTTAATTTTTAATATAATAAAATAAAGTGATGATAGTGTTATTTTTTTATTGAGAAACGGAAAAATTAAAGTTAATGCTTGGTAAAATAAATAAAAATATATATATTAATTAACAAATAAAAAAATAGTTATTAACTTTAAAGCAAGAATCTCATCTTCTATATAAAAGCATGAGTTATTAATTTTTTTATTTTATATTAAAGGTTAATTATGATTGCTAAAAATAAAAGATTTTTATTTTTATAAATACATCGAGTATATAAAATTTATCTATATGAAATATTAAAGAAAAAAAGTTTAAAGAGAGAAATTAAAATAGTATCTATGAGGTATTATGAAATTAAAAAAAATATTAAATTAAATAATTCGAGATTCTTGCTTTCAAAACACAATCTATAAAACAAGAATTTTGAATGGTGTTGAAGCTGGAGTAAAATATCACTAGATAGATATAGTCCTTACAAGCTGGATTTAATAATTATTGAATTATTAAATCCCTAGAAATCTTAGAATATATATATAATGAAGACAATGGTGTACATGTGTTAATGTTGGGCCTCATGACACAGCAAGGTGTTCGGTCAATTCATCGGAAAGAAGAAAGAAAGAAAGAAGGTACCGGGCTTGCTAGGTGCTCGGAGGCAGTCTACCGAATACGTGCAATCGTAGGTGGATGGCATGACATATTAATTACTAGGCAGCTTAAAAAAGACTTTTTGCATACGTTGACGCTCCATCAATTGGAAACCAACACCTGGTTTGTTTCACATGTTGGATCGCAATTCTCTTTCATTGGTCCTACTGCTATCTCAAAGAATGGTTAAGGTTTCCTTCTGCTAGCGATGAGGAAGGATGCTCACGGGTATTGTTTTTTTATATTTATATTCTATCTACTATTTATTAATTAATTAGGTTTTGAATATATATATATATATATATATATATATATATATATATATATATATTTCACAATTATTTATTATTCAATTAGATTTGAATTGGGTTTCACAATATCTATACTATATCTATTATTCATTAAGTAAAATTAACAATTATTGGTTCATATTGGTATTTATTGAGTTTTAATATACTAAATTAACAATTATCAATTCATGTTTGTACCTATTGAGTTTTAATTATATGATCATCCCTAGCTGGGACTAGCCTCCATCAACCACGAGCCTCTTGTTATGATCATCCACACCATCCAAATTAACAATATTCTCTCTGTATTTTTTTTAATTTGGATCTCAAATTAGGATTGAGTTTTTTTTTAATATTGGTGTTGGAGCTAGTTTATGTGTATCTTGATTAATTTTACGGGTTCTAAAGTTAATAACTATATAAACTTTCAATAACTCTAAAATTTATAAAATTTAAACTGACAATTTTAAAAAAATAAATCTAAAAATAACTAATCCGGAAGTTTGGAATTTGATTTGCCCAGCAGTAAGAATTGCTTTAAGATGGCCCTTTTAACAAGGTATTTTCAGTGGATATACATGTACATGTACAAATTGACACGTGGTGCATAGCAAAAGTCGTAGATAAATAAGAAAATTGTACATGTCAAACACCAGCGTGATAATTTTTTTATATAATTTATGATTTGTCCACTAAATTAGTCAAAATTCTGATATATTTTTTTTAAGTTTCTGTTTTCTTTTTATAAGTTTAAAATTTTATAGGCATTTGAAGTCGGTAAAACCTTCAAATAAGATTATATGTTACTGTTGAAGATTTTATGTATTTTCTTTGGTCTTTGAATTATTTTTATTGTTTAGATTATTATTTTTAATTTAATTATGATTTTACTAAATAAAATATTTTATTATATTTAAACAGCTTTGTAGACTATTATTTTATTTATAAAAGATTATATCAGATTATTGAATTAAAAACTTTTTAAAAAACATTAGAGTTAATTTTCTCTCTATTTCTCTATATATAATTTTATATTATAATATCATAGCTTTAGAACTTTATATTTTTTAATTCACAATATATGCCAAGTATTAATAGTAAATTACTGACTATTTCATTCCATGCTTCATCATGTTTCATGATCTTGACATGCACAAGTGCGCAATGTCCACTACTTCTTTTCCTCTAACGATCGAGATGCTTCTTTCCAAGTTCCATCAAACAATAAATGGTAAATAAATCACAAAAGTGTTGTTAAAAAACCTATTATTAACTTACATAATATTTATATATACTCTTTAACTTTCATTTTAGCATAAAAATTGTATAGAGAGGATGACTACATACAAAGTATAAAATATTATATCACCTATCACATCTAAATATAGGTCCATACTGTAAAGGCACCATATGAAAATAAAAAAAATACACCATCTTAAATATTTTTTATAGCCAAACCACGCTTTTTACCAATCATCTGAGTTGCTTTTGGACCCACTAAGTTTACTGGGACATGTTAAGGCAACTTTGACGTTAATTTATTTTAAACCCAAGCTAAATAAAAAATCAGGTCGGGAGGTTTCAAACTTAACCCACTAGGTTGAATTTAATAACAATGCAAAATAATTCTCTATGAACTAAATACTTTTTTCCACATTTTTTTAATCTCAACTACAACATAACACAATCCAATAAACTAGTAATTTTTGTAAGAAATAAAATTATTCTCTATATGTGAACACGTAAACATCCCATGATATTGAAAATTGTTCCTTTAAAATTCTGCACTCATGATATTGAAAATTTATGGGATGTGTGCATAAGAAAGAAGAAGGCCCGTAGCCCTCTTTTGTTGAATTGGTCATCTCACTTCAATGTTTGGAACTGAAAATGAATGAGTTCTTGATACATGAAGTGGATAGTTCTTGCTCCCTTGACAATTTGATCCTAAGAACAACACAAGAACAGGAAGGAGTCAAAAGAAACGGCCAGTTACCTCCTTCTCATCAAATTCATGCAACAAAACTGTTGGGCCTTTTCTAATAACAAGAATGGCAATGACAAATGAATTAAAAAAAATAAAAGAAAAAGAAAATCGGAAATCGGAAATCACACCAAGGTTGAAAGGGGAATTGATGGGGGCCGGCAGAAGCAAACAAGCATTGAATCTTCATTTTTATTATTATTTTGATTTGGGCCTTTTCTAATAACTTGATTGTTTTGTGTTTGCACATAATATTTTTTAATTAATAATGTATTACAAATATACTTTTTATATCTTAATATCATTACGTTAAAACCATAAAAATTATCTAAGAAAATAATTTTAAAAACAGATTATAACACACAGAAACAAACAATTAATATACTATTATCTTTTTTTTTCTTTGTTTAGAAGTATTAGCGCGGGAATTAAAAAAAAACCCTAGCTGCCTTTATTGGTTAGGTGCTCTAGCTGTCGAATTAAGCTGCCCTGTGCTTTTTTTTTTTTTATTATTTTTTTTATTAATATTGATGTCCGGACCAGTTTTTAGTGATTATCATATTAGTAATCACAGAATTTGAATATAAGAAAACACAAAAAACAAATCTCTAATCCTAAATTCTTACAATTAAATTACCTATTAGATGATTCCTCCTTGTAATGGATGGCAATGGCACTTGATTAATTGCCATCTTACTTGATGATGATCTTCGCTTCCTTTTTTTTTTTTTTCCTTGCTTTCTATTTTGGGAAAACAAATTTTAACGGCAGGGAATTCGGACAGAAGCAAATGAAAGAACCCGACAATATTTTCTTTATTGCACGATTAAGAGAATTTTTGCTTCTTCAAAATTTACAGTTTATGCATGCTTACAAAAAAAAAAAAAAATAGAAACAGAAATAAAAATAAAAATAAAAATAAAGGATAAATCATCGTAATCATACTGTGAAATTAAAAACACAGGCTAAAACTGTGAAGATTTGACAAACTTTTATACCAGAATGCTCTTAATTATTGTTTAGAAAAAAAAAAGCTAAATTAAGAAAATTTAAGAATCAGAGAAAGAATATTACAAGAGAAAATCAAAACAAAATTGATCCAATCAGTAGTGAAATTATTATTGTCATATATATGCTTTCTTTAAATTTCTATGTCTTAATTTACCTATATTTGAAATTAAG
>Ga0307515_10018035_pt1 | contig 12811 bp, 2 predicted proteins | sample 17_EM_MG_FD_194513 | JGI IMG/M metagenome (GOLD analysis project Ga0307515, IMG submission 194513) | Populus trichocarpa ectomycorrhiza microbial communities from riparian zone in the Pacific Northwest, United States - 17_EM | ecosystem: Host-associated > Plants > Roots > Unclassified | place... | reverse complement strand
TCTTTAGATCTATACTAAGTTGGCCTAGTTTAATAATAAATCTAATAAAATTGGTCTTCCTAGTAAAGAACTTACATTTCTTAATTACTTCTGGAATCTATTCTTTTTATAGTCTCTTTAAGACCTATTTAACGTATTCTCTATGTTTTTCCTTAGTTATTAAGTAGATAATAATAATATTAAAATATACTATAACAAATTCATCTAAGTATTCTCCTAATATATTATTAATACGCTTTTAAAACATCACTAGTACGTTTATAAGCCTAAATTGTATAACTAATGGTTTATATAGTCCTTCCTTTAACCTAAAAGCTGCCTTTTATTTATCGCCTTTCTTAATTCTAATCTAATAGTACGCCTATCTTAGATCTATCTTCGTAAAGATTTACGCATTACCTATTTTGTCTTAAATTTCGCTAATTAAGGGTAAAGGATACTTATCCTTTTTAGTAATGCTATTTAACTGTCTATAGTTAATACATAGCCTTAGTTTACTATTCTTCTTTGGTATAAATAGTACTAGATAACCTACTAATAATTATAATAGTTTAATATATCCCTTTTATAAGTTCTCTTAGATAAACTCTTTTAATGCTCTACCTTCTTCTTTAGTAAGCTTATAGATTAAAAAAAAACCTTAAACTTGTTCCTAGTTCTAATTTTATTTTATAGTCCTATACTATATACTCTAATAGCTTTTTACTTTCTAGCGACTATAGTTTTTTGCTATACTTTTAGTATCTCTTTAGTATATAATCTAACCCTTTCTTAGTTTCTTTATATATTGCTTTATATTACGGACACTTTAAGTACAATATTATAACTACTTAGAGAGAAGTCGGAAGAAGCTAGTTAGTTAATAAGCGCACAGTCTATAATGGAGCCGATAGAGCTATATAACAAGGAATGGTAGTATAAGTTACATAATATAATCTATATAATCTATATAATCTGCAAGATCTATAACAAAGTAAATAGAGTATACGTATATTACGTACAAGAAGGATTTTATAGGAGTACGGTTATATATTTAAGGACCCTTAATCCCTACCTAGATAGTTCCTTCCTTATAGTGATTCTTAGAATATAATTAAAGTTAATCTATTAGGCAACCACTCTACCAGTTATTATTACGTTGTTAACTTTAATTTATATTACCTATATACCTAGCCTATTAACGAGCCCACCGTAGTTCCTACTATAAGGTTCCGTTATATAATTACTACCTAGTTACAGTATTAAATATAGAAAGTTAAACAACATACCACTAAAAGTAGCTACCACAACGCCATTAACGGCGGTAACTACTTTAAGGTTAGGAGGCGATACCAGTATAGCAGATACTAACTCGTAACAACCTATAACGGTTAAATAACTATAAGAGATAGTTAATAAGTTAATAGAAAATAATATAACACTTAAATAAAGGATTAACGGGATAGGAGCAGTAAAGGTTAAGTTACTATTAATTAAGAGATTTTTAGGAGAAAGATTAAAGCTTAAAGGATTTCTTATATAAATACACTTTAAGGTAGCGTAGGAAGGAGTAAAGCTAGCAATATTTATAGATCAAATAGCTTATGCGGGACTATTCTTATTAGGAAAGGCACTTAAATAGTTTAAGCCTTACCTTATAGAGATATAAGTAAATAGAATAATAACCACTAATTAAAAGGTGCGGTTTATATTCTTAAGTTAGGAAGGATTTATAGAGCAACTTATATAAATATTTAGAGACCCAAAGGCAGTAACTACGGCGGAAAGAAAACTCTAAGATATTACGCAGTGAACCTTAGCAATTAAGTACATAATATAGTTCCAGACGCTAGCTATATAAGTTAAGTGGAATAATAGGGCGCTTATAGCACAGTATAAGTAAGGACTTAAGGCTAAAGTCTAGGACATAATTATCCTAATAGAAGATGCGGATACCCTAAGGGAATTAATAGATTAAGCGATTAAAATTAACAATTAGATCTACTAAAGGGAATAGGCTAAAAAAGGCTAGGATAGAGTTCTATAGTTATATAAGACGCAAAATGCGTAACAACTAAAGCTGTTACGGCAACTCTATCAATTAAGGCACGAGCACAGCATAACACGCATACAACCTATATAATTAGATTATCTATCGACAAGGATATTAAGATAAGGAGTAGAAGAAGATGGTGGTAAGGACACGTCTATATATAAGGGGGAGCCAAGCCTTTAGCCGAACCCTAACTAAGCCCCCTATCTAAGTTACGCATTAGGGCCGTAACAAAAGCTAAGTTAAAAACTATAGTATAGCGCGGAGCTAATAAACCTAAGTGGTACTAAAGAAGCCTATAAAAGATAGAGTAAGAAACTATAGAAACCTAGAGGTTAAGGATTTAGTAATTATAGAACTAAGGAGCAGAGGCTAAACCAGGGATTTTAGCAGTAGAAGACGTTTAGGTGGACTCTATAGCAAAGTTAATAGTTTAGAGATGGAGCTTATATAAATTATAGGAAATAGGGTTATTTTGTAAGGGATTATAAAGATAGTTAGAGTTATTATATAATAAAGGGAACCTAATTAGCAGAAGATATATATATATAGAGGGATAATAGTATACTATAAGAAACAAAAGAATATTTAATTAAAAGTTTTGCGTTTTATTATAATAATATATACCAAACTTATAAAGACGCTAAGTATAGCGTAAGCTATTAGCTATAAGAGCTAGAGTTAAAGGGACTTAGAAGAACTAAAGAGTTAGATAAAAAATAAGATTAACTCTATAAGCTAGATTAAGATATTATAGCAATATATAGATAAAAATTAGTAATAATAACAATAGAGTTAGAGTACTTATTAATTAATAGCAATAAGGACAAAAAAGGAACTAACTAGGGGTATTTAAACCTTAATAACGTAATAGAAGTAGAGACTAAGACCGCTATAGAGCAAGGTTTAGTAATAGGTATTATAACACTATTAGATACGGCATCTATCGCTTTATAAAACGGAAGGAGTAATATCTAAAGAAGATTAAGTAAGTAGATAACTGCTAGTGCTAGCTTACTACTTAATAAAGGTAAAAGGCTAAAGGCTTAAGATTCTTAAGACGAGATAAGAGAGATCTAAAACTCTAAAGATAGGATAAGGATAGCTTAAGGACCTATAATAGACGAAAACCGATAAAATAGAGTAGTAGCTTAGTTTAAAGACATATAAATAAGCTTAGAAGAAAAGTTTCCTACGGTATAAGATTTTTAAAATAAGATAAGTAAAATTTAAGACTCTTAAGATAAGATAAGAACACTATAAACACCTAATTAGACTAAGGCGGGAGCTAAACTTAAGTTAAAAGTAAGCTTAGAATTAAGAATCTTATAGAACTAAGATTTTAAAGTATAAATAAGGACTACTAATAAGATAAGAGAATCTATAATATAAATAGCAACTAGACTAGAAGACAGATTATATAATTACAGCACCTATCGTACTAACCGCGTGCCTACGCGTTCGGTACGCCAAGTACGCGTTTACGCGTTCGGTGCACCAACTACTCGCTTACGCGTCTGGTGCACTTATAAAGCACTAACTAATTAGGGGGAGGACGTATTAGTATATAGACTACGTAGTCTGCTTTATACAATTAATAGTTACCATCCAAACAAGCATACGATACTATATGTATTTCGTGCCCGTGGATACGACTTACTTATACTATTAAGTTAGTACGAACACTGATTAGTGAGCGCGCACAGATTAGCAATTACTTAATACCTCCCCCAAGCGATACTTAACAGCGACTACCCGTTTAGACTCCTAGTATAACCTACTAGAAGGTCGGAAGTCGGGGATTACAGACTATCACCAACTCTATATACTTATTTAAGTCTTAGTACGGTTTACTGGAAGTTATAGACGCGAATATAGACCTTTACGGAACCCCCTATCTTTAACCCCCTTAAACCCCAAACCTCTTCGGACCTTATGGAAACCCCTTATCCTTCTATAAACCGTTATGGACCCATCAATTACCTTTACGGACCACTATAAGACCCCTTAAACTATTATAGACCCGCTAATTGATTTTATAGACCGTTATAAGACCTCCACCCGCTATAAGCTACTATAACCCGCTATAGCTTATATAGATATACAACGCTATATAATATAGTAGATATAAGCAAGCAAATTAGCGAAGGTTAAAAGAAGTGGAGCTAAGGAGTTAACCTCACGTCTACGGACGACGTCAACAACTATATTAATTTTAAAATCCTTAAATATAAACACTATAAGCTTCTAAATAACGACCTATAAGAGTAATATAAGGAAGACTTTGCGGACTTTACGGAAGCTATTCTTAAGGCTTATAACCCTACTACCATCCGTAACCTATAAACCCTTTTACATTACCAAGGTATATGGGTTAAAAAGGATAAATAAGTTACTATTGCACGGTCCTTATACAACACAATATAGGAGGAGGACTAAATAGAATGGACTAAAGAGAAAATCCTAGACTAAGTTAAAGCCATAAATAATCTCTCTGCTTCTCCTAAACTTAATAGCATCACTAGCCTTATACCTAACCTACTTAACTAAATTCGTCCTATAAACCTAAGCAATTTCGGAATTAATTTTACGGGCTAAAGTATACCTAGTACCTAAGTTACGGACCGTAATACCCCCGTAAACCAAAATACGGATTAAAACCCTTCCGTTAACAAAGCTATAGATCCGTAACTTACCTAAGTCATAAATCCGCAAACTATATATCCATAAGCTATATATCCGCAAACTATATATCCGCAAGCTATATATCCGCAAGCTATAGATCCGCAAGTTATAGATCCGTAACACACCTAAGCAAAGACCTATAGCAAGGAGCTAGCTAACCTAGCTAAGCTCTATACCGACAAATCTAAGTATAGCGGTGAAAACGATAACTTTAACTTTAAACTAACCATCTTTACGGACCTCTGTTAGAAGGCCGATATTCCTAAATAGGAGTTTAGCCAAGCTTACTCTACTATACTACGCGGCCTAGTACTTAACCACTACTACACCAACCTTAAGAGTAACCCCCTTAGTGTTCCCTTTGATAAGCTATATAAAGCTACCTATAACTACTTTAAAGGACCGGAATATAAGCGTAATATCCTTACCTAATAGAATGCGACTAAGCTACAGACCATAATTAATAAAAACACTAAAAAATCGACTATAGAGTGCCTGTAAATTCTTATTAAAGACCTCTGGCACCTATAGCATGGCCTTAACGCTAAGCTTTAAACAGAAAACTTCCTATATAATAAACTTATTACGGCCTGCTAGAAAGTAGAGCCCTATAAGTACGCCTACTATAAGCCTATAGATACCTTAGCTGGCCTTATTAATAATCTACGCTCCTTTATTATAACGTATAAAGTCTCAAACCCACCAGGCAGCACTTAAGCCTTTATTACGGATATTTAATATCCGTAAACAGACTTAAACGTCTACTTTACGGACCACTGCTACCGCTAGCAGCACCCATACCAACCAAGTCCTACCCGTAACCCCTATAGCAACCCCTATACAAAAACATACCCCCACAGACAAACTAGCTAGAAGTACTTTATATACGGCAAGGAAGGATATTAGTTTATAAGGCATACCTAGAAAGAATATAATAAGTCTAGGAAGAGACTTAATAGCCGTATTAGCTAGTTTATTTTGGAATACAAAGGAGAGGAAGTAGAAGAGCCCCCTAATAAGTTAATAGAAGCCCTTATAATTAACTTTAACTTAGACGCTTAGGAATAAGAGACCTTAGAGACATTCCTAACCACTTTTAGACCTTTTACGGACAGCTAAGCCTTCAATATCATAACCGTATTAGCCGACCGTTCCTTTATACACTTAGTTACGCCTAAAAACCATTCCGTAAGTACCCCCGTTATGAACGTTATAGATTATAAGTAGGACCTATTTGCATATATTACTACAGAACGCTATACCCCTAAGGAATTCTACGGTATTATAATTAACACAGGTGCCTCTAAAAAGTCTACCGCAGGCTATAAACAATACCTTATATATAGGACCACTATAAATAACAATACGGACATTAATATTACGTAAACTAGGGCCGTAACCGTCTAATTCGGCATTGGCTCAACTACATTAATCGGATTAGTAGTAGTTAAGACTCCAATTAGCCTAGTTAACTTCTACGTAGTAAAGGCGGACACCCCTTTCCTACTCTACCTTGCGGATATAGACAGGTTATAGGTGTACTACAATAACGTTACGGACACCCTAATTGGCCCCGTAACTGCCCTAGGAAGCAAGCATATCACCCTACTAATTATATAATAATTTAGACACCCTTTCCTTATATAGGGAGAGACTTTACAGACCTACATTTAGGAATCTTTTAACTATAACCCGTGCTACCTTAGTAGTACAGAAATCCACCGCCTACACCGCCGTTTCGGCCACCTATTAGCCGAAAAGCTATATAGAGTCCTTAAACGTTTTAAACATAACGACGTTAATAGGAAGGCAATTAACCACCTAACTAAATACTACTCCTACTGCCAGAAATACGGACGTTCCCCAGGCTAATTCAAGTTCACCCTTTATAAGGATCTTAACTTTAACCATTTAGTATACGTAGACATTATGTATATTAACAGCAGCCCAGTATTACACATAATTGACGAGGTAACCCACTATTAAGCCGCCCGTTAGTTGCAAAATATATCTATAAAGTATACTTGGGATATTTTACGAACTTACTGGATTAACACATATATTAGACCTCCTAAGTATATTACCCACGACGCCGGTAAAAACTTCATCAGCAAGGAATTCTAATAGTATGCTATAGCCATAGCTATATTAACAAAAGCCGTTTTAGTTAAGGCGTATTAGTCCGTTGGGCTTATTAAGCAAGCTTACCTAGCCCTACAGAGAGCTTACTAGATTATTATGGATGAGTGTAAGGACATCTAAAAGGAACTGGCTCTATAGATGGCTGTAAAAGCCGTTAATAATACTACTAGCCTAGATAGACTAGTACCTACCCTCTTAGTCTATAGAGCCTACCTAAGGATAAGTAACCTAGATTCTCCTACCCCATTTATTACGGAACGAGCAGCTACAATATAGAAGGCGATAGCCGAGATAGTTAAGCTACGGGCTAAACAAGCTATTAATAACGCCCTATACTACCGCAACGGACCTAATATAACCCCAGTACACGACCTCCCGCTTAACTCTAAAGTCCTTATATAGCGTAAAAGCGGCAAGTAAACCGGACCCTACCGTTTACTAGCTATAGAAAACGAGACGTACTGTGTACAACTTCCTAGCGGCCCGATTAACTTTAGGAGCACGTCTATAAAACCCTACTTTTGGCCTAAAGACACCTATAACGTCGAGCTAGACGAACTAGAAGCAACTACTAAGCTAGATAAACCGGAGGTAATTGCTAAACTAGATAAACTAGAAGCGACCGCTAAATTAAACGAGCTAGAAGCACCCTTACCTACCCTAGAAGTTCTTTAGAAACCTACTAAACCCGCTATACCTACTATAAAGCGCGGTTAAGGACGCCCCTAAAAGCACCCCATAACTAAGAATACTATAATAAAGACTTACCTAACCTCCGCAGGAATATCCGTAAGGCAATCTCCGCCTACAGATATATTAGTTCTAATATAGGAAACCCCCTTTACAGATTCACGACGTAAAGAGATTAACGGACTACTTAAAAAGGGCGTCTTTGCGGTTATAATGGAGAAAGACGTTCTGTAAGGCGTCCGTATATTTAACTTACGCTTTATTAACGAAATTAAGCACTTAGGTACTAACAAAGCTTTTAAAAAATTAAGGCTTGTTATATAAGCCTATAATAACTAAGGGAAGGGCTTAGTCTTTACGTAATTACCTACAATTTAACGAGTCAGTTAATGGATTATACTTGCACTTACGCCTAGACTATAGCAAAGCAAACCCGTAGCTCTTTACCTATAGGATATCTCGCAAGCCTATATGCAGTCTAATACCTACCTAAGTAGGGACATCTTTATACGGCTACCCCCCGAGCTTAACCTATAACTAGAAATAATTCTACGGGTTATAAAACCTCTATACGGAGTACTAGAAGCTGGAAACCATTAGTTTAAGATATACTACTAGCACCATATTAGTAAACTTAAAATGGAATAGTCGACCTATAACCCTTGCCTCCTATACAGCCTATTAAACGGCCTTAGTATTATTGGACTCCAAATAGACGATACCCTATTTCTAGCAAACTAGACCTTTACGGACGCTAAAGAAACTAAACTATAAAAGGCTAAGTTCTTAATAAAGCCATAAGAGCAGTTAACTAAGTAGAATCTGATTAAGTTTAATAGAGGCCTAATTATATAAAAGGGCAACCTAATTAAGCTGACTTAGGAACGCCAAGCCTAAAACCTAAAGCCTGTTATAGTAAAGCCTATAGACCTTACTAGTTCCCGCGGAAAAACCTATAAGACCATAAATATAAAGGACTAATACGCTGCATAGTGTATAAGAGGCGCCTATATAGCCATAGTCTGCCAACCCAAATTTGCCTATAACTTGTCCTTTACGGCCTAGGCAGTAGATCCGCAAGAAGAAAATGTTAAATAGCTTAATAAGCGCATTTAATGGCAAATTGACAACGTAATAAGAGGACTTACTTTTGTACCACTGGACCTAAATTCCCTTAGTATAATGGCATTTATGGACGCCTCCTTTGCTAATAATAAAGACCTATTATTATAAATTGGCTTTGTAATTGTACTTACGGACCGTAATTAGGACGCAAATATACTATACTGGTCTTTAATTAAGTGCAAATAAGTAACCCGCAATGTACTAGCTTCTAAGCTATATGCACTAGCCTATGGCTTTAATATAGCAGCCGCAATTAAATTAACGGTCTAGAAGATTCTACAACTAGAGCAGTTACCCCTAGTTCTATGCACCAATTTAAAGTCCCTCTATAACTGCCTAGTTAAACTAGGTATAATATAAAAGAAGAGGCTTATGGTTAACCTTATATGCTTACATCAGGCCTATAAACGGCGCGAGATTACGGAGGTCAAATGGATTAGCAGTGGAGATAATCTAGTAGACGCTATAACTAAGGCAAAGCCGTGTTAAGCTCTTAAAACCCTAATTAATACGAATAAGCTTAACCTAGAAGTTATAGAATGGGTAGAACGGGACTAACGGAGCACCTATAGTACGTCTACGGCCCGTTGGAAGGCCGTACGGCTCGTTATACGGTATAGGTGGAAAACGGTAGAAAACTATGGTGGAATTTGGTGGACTTACATAACCCGCCGAATTTTGCAGGGTAGTTGAATTGACTAATTACGATTTTTTATCCCCGGGATGGAAAATTGCTATTAGCTCGCTTAGCACTAGCGCCTTAGCGGCCCTTACGATCCGACTTATAGCTCGTTTACTGCCCGTTAAAAGGCCGTACGGTTTATTCTACGGACCGTAAGCAGAACTTACGGCTAGCTTGGGACACCGTTTAGAAGGCAGCCTAGACGGTACCTTAGGGGAGATTTCCTATGTATTTTCTTTTGTGTTTTATGGTTCTATTAAAGCAATTATGGAGGCTGTATATAAGTGGTTTTATTTTTTAAGTACCGCTAGTGTATAATTATAGCACCTATCGTACTAACCGCGTGCCTACGCGTTTGGTACGCTAGGTACGCGTTTACGCGTTCGGTGTACTAACTACTCGCTTACGTATCTGGTGCACTTATGAAGCACTAACTAATTAGGGGGAGGACGTATTAGTATATAGACTACGTAGTCTGCTTTATACAATTGACAGTCACCATCTAAATAAGCATACGATACTACATGTATTTCGTGCCCGTGGATACGACTTACTTGTGCTATTAAGTTAGTACGAATATAGATATATAAACCTAGAGGACTTACTAGGGGAATATAGTATTTAGCCTAAAGATTAAAAAGTTAATACTAAAATTAGGAAGTAGGAAGACTTTAAGGATCTACTTATAAGACGCGAAAGAAAAGAAACTATAAAGGAATTTAGAGCAAGAATTACCTTATAGTAAGAGCAGAAACTAGATAAAAAATCTAGTATACTAGGTTATATAAGGGATAGAGCACCTATATAAAGAATTACTAATAGGCTTAGAGTAGGTACACTAAGAGCTAAGTAGCTTACTAAACTAGAATAAGAAGAGGATTTAGGGATTCTAACTAGGTTTAAGGAACGATATATAAAAGGTTGTTATAATATAGTAATAAAAAGATACTTCCTTACGGATAAGTTATATATACTTAAAGGGTTATACTAAAAGTAGTATAAATAGTGACATAATAATAAGTGGGAAGATTTCTATATATAGTTAGATAAAAAAGTTATTTAAAACCACCTAATTATAGAAAAGGCTATAACTTATATTAAAAGAGCCTTAATTATAATATTAAAAGATCTAGAGGAGTAATTAGAGGACTAGAGAAGTAAAAGACAAATCTTAGTACTTATAAATAAAGTTATAACGCTTAGATTAATATAAGAGAGGTTTAAACTTAAAGATAAAGACGAGCTAAGAGTTAACCTAAGACACTAAGTATATTATATACTATTATAGATAGTATATATAAATAATACGTGTAATATATATAGAGCACCTAAAAATAAAAACCGAAAATACCTAATAAGAATATATTAGATGTTAGATAAGGCGAAATATTAAAACGCTAAGTATATATATAGTTAGTACCCTATAGAAGTTTAAGAATAAAGGGACTTAATACTTTAACTATAAAAATTCCTTATGGAAGAATGCCTAGATAGATAATAGTAGTAGGAATATTTAGAGAATACCTATCTATAGTATATTAAAGATAAAAAGCAAACTAAGTATTAGCCTAAGTTAAACTAAGTATAAATAGGATTAAACAGCTAATAGTTAGGAAAAGTAGAGGCCTACGGGACTAAAGGGAACTAGTAGTAGAGCCTTAAACCCTTAAAGGAATTTAAGGATAATACCTAAATTTATAAGTAAAGTGGTAAGATTAATAGTTTAAGGCACTAGTAGATAGTAGAGTAATAAGGAACTATATCTCACTAGTAGCAGTTAAAAAAAATAGGATTACTATATAGAAAAAAGAAGCACCCTTACCTATTAGTAATAATTTTAGGAAATCCAATAGCCTACGGAGGAGGTATTATTAATCTTAAAATAGGACCTATTTAGTTAACCATTAAAGGGAGATAAGTTAAGATATCTTTTAATATATTACCATTAGGGAATAATAAGGCAATATTAGGAATACTTTAGTTATAGGAATACAATTTAAAGATCGATTAGATTATAGGTTAGGTCAATATTAGGGATACTTAACGCCGCAAGATACGATAATAAGCCAAGTTAGTATAGTACTAAGTAGGAGCAACCTACGAAGAAACCGAGAAAGGGTTAGATTATATACTAAAGAGATACTATAAGTATAGTAAGAAACTATGGTTACTAGAAAGTAAAAAGCTATTAGAGTATATAGTATAGGACTATAAGATAGAATTGGAACTAGGAATAAGTTTAAGGTTTTTTCCAATCTATAAGCTTACTAAAGAAGAAGGTAAAGCGTTAAAAGAGTTTATCTAAGAAAACTTATAAAAGGGATATATTAAACTATTGCAATTATTAGTAGGTTATCTAGTACTGTTTATACTAAAGAAAAATAGTAAATTAAAGCTATATATTAACTATAGGCAGTTAAATAGCATTACTAAAAAGGATAAGTATCCTTTACCCTTAATTAGCAAAATCTAAAACAGGATAGGTAATACGCAAATCTTTATAAAGATAGATCTAAAATAGGCGTACTATTAGATTAGAATTAAGGAAGGCAATAAATAGAAGGTAGCCTTTAGGTCAAAGAAAGGACTATATAAACCATTAGTTATGCAATTTAGGCTTATAAATATACTAGCGACGTTTTAGAAGCGTATTAACAATATATTAGGAGAACACTTAAATAAATTTGTTATAGTATATCTTAATAATATTATCATCTACTTAATAACTAAGGAAGAATATAGAAAATACATTAAATAGGTTTTAAAGAGACTATAAGAAGAATAGATGCTAGTAGTAATTAAAAAATACGAGTTCTTTACCAGGAAGACTAATTTTATTAAATTTATTATTAAATTAGGCCAACTTAATATAGATTTAAAGAAGATTAAGGCTATAGTAAATTAGTAAGAACTAGAGAATGTTATATAGTTAAGATTATTTCTAGGGTTTTGTAACTACTGCAGAAGGTTTATAGCGTAATAGTTAAAGGATATTAAGCCATTTACGCGATTAATAAAGAAAGAAGAACTATAGGTATAAGGAAAGGAATAATAAGAACTATTTATAGAAGTTAAGAGGTTATTTACCTAGGAGCTAGTTCTTAAAATCTATTAACTAAAACTAAAGACGGTTATAGAAATAAATATATTAGATTTTACACTAGGAGTATATTTTATATAAAAGTATCTAAATAGATAGCATCTAGTAGCATACTATAGTTAGAAGATAACACCACTAGAGTTAAACTATAACATTTATAATAAGGAGTTATTAGATATAGTTACAGTACTAAAGAAATAAAGAGTATTCTTATAAGGTATAGAGAAACTATTTATAGTTAAGACGGATTATAAAAACCTAATAGGATTTTTAATAATAAAGGAACTTAACTAAAGATAGGTTAAATAGGTAGAGATGCTTATAGAATACTATTTTAAGATTTATTATACTAAGG
>Ga0307515_10018034_pt1 | contig 12811 bp, 8 predicted proteins | sample 17_EM_MG_FD_194513 | JGI IMG/M metagenome (GOLD analysis project Ga0307515, IMG submission 194513) | Populus trichocarpa ectomycorrhiza microbial communities from riparian zone in the Pacific Northwest, United States - 17_EM | ecosystem: Host-associated > Plants > Roots > Unclassified | place... | reverse complement strand
TAATTAATATTATTTTTTATTATATTTTTTTCAAATAGTTTGATAGGACACTGAAAAACTTTTATTAACGTACAAGGATTATGTAATCATAATTATAAAATAATAATGTTTTGCCATTATATATATATAGATATATGTCCTTTTAGGTAATTTTACAATCAAACATCATACAAAAAGCATATTAACCAAACACAAGAAACTGTTTTTTTTCAACCATAATTTCAACCGCAGTTTTAACTAAACACATCAAATTTTAAAACAAACCTCACGAAAAGCACTTTTTATTAAACTGCTTTTTTTAAACCACAACCACAAAAGCAACCACAATACCAAACATGCTCTACTTAAAGAAAAGGCCAGAACATAGAACATGAGTAGACATGTATGTTTAACAACTATAATGAAGTAATATTATTACAGGGATACTAAATGCTTGTATGATTGTTAATTTTAGGATATATGAGATTAGTTGAGGTACGTGTAAGCTTGTTCGGACACCCATATTAATTTTTTTTTAAAAAACTAATTGTAACAGGAATTTGTGAGGAGGGGAGCAGTGATTCCCTCTTTTTAGCACTTTTTTTTTAAATTTTTTAATATTAGATTTATTGGGGTTGATAATTTATTTTGATTTGTTTTCTATAAAGTTATCATAATTCCACGATCCAAGTTACTAGTTTTGCAGGTTAACTTGGTTGCCTCTGTTTTTTTTGTTATTTTTTGTAGTTAAATTTTTTTATTTTTAATTTTATCATTCACTGTTTGGGTTGATTAAGAATTAAATTTTATAATTTATTTCGGTTTGCTTTTTATAATGTTATCTTAGTCTTATGATTTGAATCAAGAGTTTGACGGGTTAAACGGAGTTGACTCGTGTATTTTTTTGTTATTTTTTTTCAATTTTATCCTTCAATATTAGACTGATTGAGAATTGAGCTTCATAACTTGTTTTGTTTTGTTTTCTATTAGGTTATATTGGTCTCATGAGCTTCATAACTTGTTTTGTTTTGTTTTCTATTAGGTTATATTGATCTCATGATCTATGTTTGACATGTTAACTCTGATTGACTTGAGTTTTTTTGTTATTTTTTATTTTTTTTAATTTATTTTTCAACATTGATTTGATTGAGAATTGAGTTTTAATATGTTTTTTTATTTGCTTTTCATGAAATTACTACAGTCTCATGATCCGAATCATGAATTTTATATTAAAATTTTTAGTTAAATAATGTTTTTTTTTCTATTGTTTAGATTATCTTTTAACTTGTATAGTTTACCGGTTCACTTCATATGAGTTTTTATGTAATTTATTTTTTATCTTCTTAAAAACACGCTAACTTAGATATTTTTTTTAATTTTAACTTTTTTAAGTTTATCTGGCTTTGTAAATTATCTAATAACAAGTCAGCTTTATAAGTCAGATCGATTACTTGGGCGGCTACATGTATGATTTTTTTGAACTAGTTAGGTATTGAATATTTCAAACACAATCAACAAAATAAACCTACCAAATTCCAATCAAATAGAAAACAAAAGTGAATTCCTTACAAATACACCTAACAAATTTAATTTTTTGGAAAAAATCTAAGTTAATCTTTCAAAAAATCTCAATAATGCTATAAAACTATAATTTCCTATGCACAGTCTCGAAGACCAACTTAGAGAAATATTAAATTTATTTCTTAAAAGCTAATCAATGGATAGTTATAATATAAGAAAAAAAAAATACTAAGCTATGTATAAAATTTACATAAGATAATAATTATTTTTTAAAGTTTATTATTTACTCACTAATTATATGAGAAAAATAGGAGAATACATTCACGATTCATCTTTTTATCTCAAAAATATAAATTAAATTTTGGATGAATATATGTCTTTTGTTTTAAACAATTCATTGTTAATTAAAATTAACCATTTTTACCTATTTTTATAGCTAAAAATATTAAAACTATTGTTGAAATGACTAAAGCTTTGGTAATTAACTAATAAAATTTAATACATATATAATTTTCTAAAAGCATATGAACTACTATTTTTTCCCGTCATGCATGACAGTACCCCAGTTGATTATAACATTTCCATTTCTTGTTCATCCTCCATTAAAACGGATTTTATTTCTGTTAACCTTAGTCTCATTGATTCAATATTATTTGTTTGGCAACTTTTCTTTCTTTCACATTTTGCCTTTGAAAATGTCAGCAAATTAATATATCAAGGGATTTGCATCCATGGATCGAGTGGAAAAATTTAGACACCCCTTTTGAAGACTCTTAGAAGGCATAAAGTTACTCCACAACCACAAGACTTTTTGTTGAGCTTGATGAAAAAGAAAAAAAAAAAGAAAAAACACTATAAGGAATTCACTGGTAAATTGATTATATTTTCCTTGTCAGGGAACTATAATTTCGTTTTATTTAGCTTGAAATCTAAGTAAACATAATATTTTGATCGCCGCAAACACTCTTTAGAACAAACATGCTGTGGCATATATATATATATATATATATATATATATATATATTCAGGAATCAGGAGCACACAGCATGGGGAAGAGCAGGGCTGAAAAAAATCTAGACACTGCCCTTTATTGCTGCACTATACCCATTGTCATACTGCTTGCTCCAGAGCATCACGCCTCCATACTTTGGTGAACCCTTGATAGATGGAAGGACCTGAGAAATGAGCACATCGGCAGGGATGAATCCACCACTAGGGGCTGCCTCGGGAGCAGCAGGTAGTCCCAAGAATATTTGATTGGATTGAACTGTGGTCCATTGGTTCCATGCACTCAAGAGACCGGTAGCATCATTTACGTATTGACATGAAGGATTGTTATAGAATTGAACCCACACGTAATCAAACAGGCCAGTTTGGATTGCAGTGTCTAGATTAGCATCAGGGAAGATGCATTGTGGAGCTGCAGCTAAGTATACCTTCCTTTGTTGGCTAAAGCCATTAAGTGCCCTAGCAAGATCATCCCAGAACTGGCCTGAACCTGACTCGATGTCAAAATCAACCCCATCTAGGATGGCATCGCCTAGCGGACGTGAGCTGGACTGACCACCAAGGAAGTTATTCCAGATATAGTTTGCAACTTGCCCTGCATCGTCGGCCGATGAAAGGGAGTAGCCGCCTGCACCACCTCCAATGGAAAGCAGCACTTTGATTCCTTGATTTTGACAAGATCTAATGTCATTGCTTATGCCGGTGCAAGTACCGGCGCTGGGGTCACAATGGCCTGCTAGGTTCAGCACTGGAGATTGGCCATTGCCGAAACTAGATAGGAAAGCTACGTTCACAAATTGATAGTTTCCTGTGTTACAAGTATCAGCTAAGCTGCCTTCATTGCCATTTTGACCCCAATAGATGGCGATGCCTGCACCATCTGAGGGTTTGCATAAGGAGACAGCTAAGATGGATAGAAGAAGGGTGATAGCTTTTGCTTGGCAAGCCATTTTGGATCTCAAGCTTGTTCTGTGTATCAACAATGTGGAGACGGAACATATTTATAGCTTCTGAGGACCATGCGTGTCTAGTTGTCTTAGTAGAAAAGTCTGATCACCGTGGTTTGTGGGCAAGAAATTGTTGCCGTTCTCATTGAAAGTATAGAAGAGTTCTGCATAAAAATAATGTACAAAGTCTAAAGTCTTCTCTTCTTGTTTCGAGGGACCATGGTTATTAAAGATTATACTGGTCCTCTCTATTTATAAATAGGAGGACCATGACGGTTTTGACTTGGCTGTCTAGGCAGATACCATTTAAGTCCCTCAATGAGTTTCCTGGATTCAAAGGGGATTAGGGACTGTTTTTTGGGCAGTCTGAAATCGGTTTTCACTTTGACGATTCCATCAAAAGCAGGCTATGAATTTAATTGTTATTAAGGGTGGTATTTTTTTTTTTTTTGTGCTGGTTTCATTATTTTTTAGTTTTTTTTTGTTTAAAATTAATTTTTTAAATTTTTTTAAACTGTTTTGAACTGCAGATGTCAAAAATAATTTTAAAAAAATAAAAATATATATTATTTTCATATATTTTCGAGCGAAAAATATTTTAAAAAGTAACCATTATTATATTTTCAAACACAACCTAAAATAATCCCAAAAAACTGGTTAAATCTAAGTGACCTGACTAATCAACTTGTGATTTAATTGACCCTATTAAAAACCAAGTGAAACTCAACTGGGTCAACTTCAAAAAACTTTTAAATTTTTTTATCCAAAATAATGATGTTTTATTAAAAAAAACTACAAAAAATGATCAAATAACCCAATAATAGGGCAACCAAAACGCTATTTATCCAAAATTTGTATTTTTTTAGTTTAAAATTAGTTTTTTAAAATATTTTTAAATTATTTTGATGTTAAAATAAATTTTAAAAAATAATAAAATATTATTTTAATGGTAAGTGCTTGAAGGATATTTAAACTTCTTTTGTTCTTCTTTCTTTTATTACCTCCTGTGACAGCACACTTATCAGATGGCAAGTGCCCAGATTGAGAACTAAGAAGCACTAGAGCTGTGTCAGGTATATTTCTAATCTGTTTTATATGAACCTTTTCAACCCTGCTTGCCTTCATCAATTGTCAGTCTACCCTAAACGACAATTTCAGTATAAAAAATTTTCCTTTAGCTCACCAATCCATATGAGTGGAGAATTTATTATAATTTTAAGTTATGTTTTAGGACAATTTGGAATTTATTTTAACATTTTGGATGCAAATACTTTAACAAGCATATACAAACATACTCAAGAAAATTGATTTGATGTTTTTGTTGCAACCGACATCGCAGCGGCCCACAAATAATTCTCTTGAATTATGAAAAAAAAACAGATATCTGGCATCTTGTTCTTTTAAGGGAAAATGCTTTATTTAAGGAGTCGCCACCTAGTATTATGGTTACTCGGAACCCTAACTGGTCAACAAAGATTCTATGGTACGGGACTGTTTACGTAAAAGAGAAGATATTATCATCCCTTAAACGTTCTGCCTGAGATAGACTGCATTGCTCGTTTTGTCTTAAATTGCTAAATGTTTATTAGTTTACGCTATAATAATTTGCTTATAATATTCCTGACTCTGGCGTCAGTGAATATTCAACTACAAATATCTCTAACTCTGGTGTTGGTAAATATTACGTAGCTATAAATAAATTAGATTAATATTTTTTTTATTCCCTACTCTTGCGCCAGTGAATAAATAAATAAGAATAAATTTATTTTTAAGCATGCACATATTTTTTTAATTTTCTAGCTAAATAAAATAAATATAACGAATAAAAATAATATAAATTTAAACCGGTATTTTTATTCCTGACTCTGGCGTCAGTGAATAAACCAATAAATTTACATTATTTTTATTCATGCATACACATTTTTATATATATATTTTTTATTTTTTCTAATAACGAATAAAAATAATATAAATTTAACCGGTATTTTTATTCCTGACTCTGGCGTCAGTGAATAAACCAATAAATTACATTATTTTTATTCATGCATACACGTTTTTTATATATATTTTTTATTTTTGGGCTGGGCCCAGCCAGCCCGGCCCGGCCACTGACCCAAGCCAGTGGCCTGGCTGGGCTAAGCAACACGCGTGCGCTAACGCACGCGTGTTGCTACACTGTGCAAGTGAATTAAAATTCACTTGCACAGTGTTAGTGTCAATTAACTAAAACAAAAGCAAGAGGAAGAAGTCGCGTACCTGCTCTGTTAGAGGCGATGGAGACGATGGCGAAGCTCTGGCTGGAACGCTGGTGGTGACTTTCGTTCGACTGCTTTCCTCTCTCTCCCCGTTGTGCCCACTGTCTTCTTTTGATTTCTCAGTTCTTGAGATGAAGGGGCTTTTGTTTCTGTCTCCTCTGGTTTCGAAATGAAGGACAGCAGACAATGGTGATGCTGGTTGTCAATAATCTTTGGTTCAGTGTCGTTCTTTTTTTATTGCAGGGACTAAGACAATGGCAGGGCTGATCTGCGACTCTCCTCTGCTTTTCTCTCCTTCTCTGTGTATTTTTTTTTCTGGATTTATGCTCTGTTTTCTCTGCTTTTTTCTCTGTTTTTGGGTTGATTTTTCGGTTCCTCTTTTCTGTATTTTTTTTGGGTTCATTTCTCCAGGAACGAAGACCCTCTCCTTTCCTCTGCTTTTCCGCCCCTTTTATAGAGAAGCTTGCCCCTCAACCAGTCCTGCCTTTGCAGGACTGTTATGGAATCCACGAACGAGATCGTGGGCAAGAGATATGGTCCATGATCGGATTTGTTGCAGCAGATTTCCCTGTTGAACCGGCTTCATCCGCGCAAACGTAGGAGACGATGAACAATGCTTCCAAAACAGCGCCGTTGTGTCCTTGGGCATGGCTGTTTTTCAATTTGGTCCCTAAACAGTTTAAACTTAACAATTGGGATCCTAATAAAAAATAATTGATTTCTAATTATGCCCTTGGATTAAATTCAATTGAATCCTTGAGTTATAGTGCCATTTACACAACAGTCCTGGGTGTTTGGACTATTTAATTTGGTCCTTGGACTTTAATTTTCTAGCAATTTTTCCTTGAATCAGCTCCAAACTTTGGTAGTTAAGTCCTCAAACTCCAGGCATTGATTTAATTAAAATCAAAGTTTAATTAAGTCCTCAAACTCATTAATTATTCAATTAAACTCTTGATTTCATTAATTAAAATAATCTAAATTTTAATTAAATCAATTCTCCAATTAAGCCATTGATTTAATTAATTAAACTAATCAAGAGTTTAATTAAATCTTTAAACTTCCAATCATGTTGCCCTTAACCCAAATTTTAATTCATTCTTCATTTATTTTATTTTTATTTTCTTTTCCTCATTTTAAAATAAAATAATTAAAATAAAAAGGTCAAAAATTGGGTTATGACAGTTCTCTTGCTTGAAAGATTTCTCTTACTCTCTAAAAGTTTTTAATTGAGAAATAAAAATACTTCAAAAATAAAATTGATATAAAAAATAATTTTAAGGTAAATTGATATTACCCTAATAGTTTATGGTATATTTGAGGTTTGCCAATTTTTTTTATGTACAGCTTAATATTCACATCTAATTAATTTTATGATTTTCTTATATTTGGTATATATTATTAACTAGTAACTTGCTACTATATATGATCATGTTGCTAAGTTATGTCCTCAAGGGGCGTAGCGTGATAACAAAAGGTTTAAGATCTGCACAGCAGGTCTCGAGTTCGATTCAGGACGTGCACCTCTTGTAAGAGCCTGGGACAGCCGAGGTTTTACTCACTCAACTGAGCCCATAAAGTGCGCTTTTCGGGAAGTGGGGTTTCCTCACATCCAAAAAAAAAAAACTGTTGCTAAGTTCATAATCCCTATGGGCATAGGTTGATATGATAGTTAAGGAGATTAACCATGTTCCTTAATTTCTTAAGTTTATATTTTGAGGCCAATAGCTATGAAAATTTATGAATTTCTTTTTAAATACATGAAAATAATATAAAAATGTAATTTTAAAATTACTGGAAGGGATTTTGTCTCAATTGAATCGAAAACTAATCTAAAAATAAGATTACTATTGAATAAATAAATAAAAAAAGTTGTTATTTGTGCTTATATCTGCAGCATATCGCTTAGAAACTTCTAATAAAGAACATAGCATTGCTAAAAAAAAATTATTGCTATTAAAATAATTTGCATCCACTGATTTACATGCATCCATCATCCTGGTTACAAGTCAATTTCCCAGTAGATATTAGCAAGCTTGATGTTTGAATACAAGTGCAAAACTAAAGATAGGAACTAATATTCCTTTTCTTCATTTCTCCTCCCTAGCCCTATAGTATTGTTGCAATATCATACATCATACTTACTACCTGGTCCTGGCATCCTTTTCTTTGCTGCCAAGCTAAGGTGAAATGAGAATTGGGATACACGATAAATAATTTTCAGCTTCAATGCGATTCTGCAGCGTGTAAATGAGACCAGTACTCCTTCACAAGTTGTCCAAAAAGTGAACCTTTCGTCTTCATTAACTTCTCCGGCTCGTCGTACTCGACTAGTTTTCCTGAAATAGAACAAAAACAGCTCAGTGATCCATCTTGGAATTTCTTCTGAGATGTATCTACATGAAGTTGCAGCTACAGTCGTCTCTCGTTCTTAAGTGTTAGGCTGTGTTTTTGTCTTTTTTTTTTTTCAAATGGAAACCAAGGTTTGGCAATAGATCGCCTTGTAGCTCTGGTATTTTGGGGTCACTCCAGAAAAATAAGCCTCTGCTAAGATGTTGGATGGCATGGATGAATGATCAGCTACATGAGATTATCTTGGAGAGGCGACAAATCAGTGCAAATTCGTAAAGTCACGATGTGCAGGATACAAATAAGTGCATTTTTTAGATAAGAATTAAAGAAATGAAACTTACCATCGCTAATGGAAAGTACCATTGTGCAATCCATCACTGTTGGTATCCTGTGAGCTACTGTGATTACAGTGCAATCTGAAAATTCAGTCCGAATAGTCTTTTGCAAAACCAAGTCAGTTGCATTATCAATTGATGCGGTTGCTTCATCAAGCACCAGTACCCTACTCCTCCTCAAAAGGGCACGGCCCAAGCAAAATAATTGTCTCTGCCCCATGCTCCAATTCGATCCATCTTCCACAACTGTGTAGCAGGTTGTTAATCATTCTCTGACTATTACAATCGAAAGCATACACTCATTATTTTCCATGTAGGGGAAGAAAGCATACCTAAAGAGTCTAGACCCTGCTCTTTCTCCTGTACAGCCTCTCGAAGCTGACACTTTCCGAGAACCTTGAAAATAAGGAACAAAGTTTCAAGTTAGAAAGCATGAAGGTAGAAAACAACGATTCAGCTGGTTTATAGACAATGATTACTAGATTAAAATGTCAAATGAACTGGAAAAGTTACCTCCCATATTTCTTGGTCAGTATGCTGGGATAAGGGGTCCAAATTGTATCTCACAGTCCCGTTAAAGAGAGTAGGATCTTGAGGTATTATTCCGAGTCGTGACCGCAGATCATGAAGTCCAATCTTAGAGATGTCAATTCCATCTACGATGATCTTTCCTCCAGCTGGTTCTACAAGTCGAAATAGAGCACCTATAAGTGTAGTCTTCCCACTGCCGGTTCGACCAACAATTCCAATCTTGTGCCCTCCTTCAAATGTGCAGCTGATTCCTTGAAGAACTAGTGGTGCGTTAGGCCTGTATCTAATCTGTTTGATACTAAACTATTTCAGTCTGCTAGCTTTCACCAATTGTCTCATTAAACACCAATAAATCATAGGAGTAAGACTAACCTGCAAATCACAAATATCGACTTTACCCTTTTCCGGCCAATTCGATGGAGGTCGGTTATCTTTAATCACCTCAGGGGCTTCACTTGGTATGTGCATGTATTGATTAAGCCTTTCAACAGAAATGATGTAATTTGCTAATGTGCACTGATTTTGAATCGAAAACACCAGCGACATATTTAATGAAAGTCCATAAGAAAGTGCCATTCCAATAAATCCTACAGTAATGGAAGTGAGTATTACAACGAGTCAGAATTGGGAAGCTCGTAATATTATGTGTTCAAAAAAAGTTGAAGAAAAGAAAGCATAAATGCTCACCAGAGTTAAAAGTTCCAGGAGGTAGTAAAACCATACAGAGTGCTGCAGAGGCAAGAACAGTTGCACTAAATATTTCAAGCCGTTGAATCAACCACTCATTTGCAGCAAAATTGTGGAAGAAAGGACTAGCATTTATGTCAATGAGGTTAAGGGTTTTTGCGAAGAAACGTTCTTCCTCCTCAAAGGCCCTTATTGTCATGGCTCCTGCTACAGATTCAGCCAGATGATTTGACACTAAAGACTTGGTTGTGCCATTGATCCGCATCAATTCCTTAGCAGAGGCAAAGTAATATGCCTGCAGATAAGAATGAGATAATCCTTAAATCCACTTTATAAATGTAAAATCATCTTCAATAGTAGTGGTCCTCAAAAGAAAGAGATCATAACAGCATACTGCCACTTCCAGCCATATAATCAATTTATGCATTATATTTGAGCAGTTCACCTTTGTTAGACTAACTGAGGCGTCCATTCTTGTAGAAGTTATGCCAATACTACTGTAATCTTTAGATTTGTTCTCAGCTTGAAAGCAAGATTTCCCTCATGAATTTCTACATTATACATGCCTTGATTTGTTAAATTGTTTACCTATCATGTAAACAGTACTAATACAATTGAAAGCTCATGTGATAAATTGTACACGATGATTACTTGTGTTACATTGCATTGATTCTTCACAGGTAGTAAGAAAGTTGTTCTAAAAAATCATTGGGATGATAACCAGTTTCAGAAGAATAACAAACTCCAGGCAGTTTGGTCAATTTGAAGCTCACTGCAAGAAAACTTTTAGCCTTTTTTTTAAGCCTACAATCTACATTCCTACATGTGGCAATTTAAGACATTAAATATCAAATTATTCTATAAAAAATGATTAGTTACGTTTCATTGCATTGAACTTATTACATGGTCACAAGTTGCAAGGAATTTTTTTTTTAATGTAGAGGAGACGGTATCCTGTGGTTTCAGAAAAACCACACTCCAGACAATTTGGGTGAATTGAACAGCTCATTGTAAGAATTGTTTTTAGCCTTTTTTTATAATTATTATTCTTGAAGCCTCAAGTCTGCTTTCCTGATTATTTAGATTGGGCCATTGCCAAGCTTCTCACAATTCCAAAGCACTCATGTAAGAGGATAACATAATTACCTGTAAGCGAATAGCCAAATAAACCATTGGTATGGAGACAAACAGGACTTGCCAGGTCACAACAGCCAGTACTCCCAGGTTACTATAAGCATTTGTGGTTGCACCAACGGCAAAGATCAAAGTGAATGGAACATCAAGATCGACAATGCTCAAATCTGACGTGACCTATGAGACATAAAATAAAAACAGTTCCAGATCAACAGTTACACATCATTCCTCATGAAGGAAACAACATTTTCTGGGTGAGATGCTTACCCGACTCAGTATTCTTCCAAGAGGTGTGGAGTCATAGAAAGACATGGGTGCACGAAAAAGAGAATTTAGTAACTGGGAAAATAATGACTTCGATGATTGAAGACCCAAAACAACTATAGAGATTGATCTACATAGCAAGAAAAGTGTTGAGGTAACTCCAATACACAGATAGACCATAATTAAACGCAATGTGCTGACATGAGGATCATCAACATTAGCTGCCATCCAAGAGTTCTGTGTTATCTGACCAATGACAAACAACAGGTGACTGAAAGCAGCGATGGAGAAGTACAAGTATCCTTTGTTTTGATTTAGATACTGCACATAAGGCTTAAACCCTGTGTCTCCGACTTCCTTTTCTTCCTGCTTAATCAGTTGATCTGCTTGAGAGGTTTTAATCTGACCCTCTACATAACTCTTCTTGATCTCCCTAACAGATGATCCCTGTCTCTGCGGAGCATCAACCTCGGTATGCCTTTCAGAACCAGCTGTTTCTTTGTGTGCATTGACAAGGTCTAGAAATTCTTGGCTTGACGACAATAACTGATGATAAGGAGCGGCTTGTAGGATTTCTCCATCCGACATCAACTGTTTACAAAGATAAGTTGTCTTAAGGTAATTCTTTTGTGAAAGCTTTAACAAACAAATTTTATGGAAAAATTGCATTGACATGAAAATGAAGTTTAATCAGCCATAGAATTGTAGCAAGTAACTAATTATTTCCTACCAGTGATTGAATCAAAGGATACTAACCATAACAGAGTCAAATGCTGGCAGGAAATCAACTTGATGAGTCACAAGCAAGACTATTTTCCTTGAAAGTGCTCCCATGATATATTCCTGTAAAGAATCAAGTTAGAATTGAGGGAAGGCTAGCAACTAAAAGTGGAGACAGAGGTTTCTATCAGGAAAATTTGATTACATTGAATAAACTTGTAGCTGTGTGTGCATCCACAGCGCTGAATGGATCATCCAAGAGATATATATCTGCATTCTGATAGAGAGCCCGGGCAAGTTGAATTCGCTGTTTTTGACCACCACTCAAATTGACTCCTCTTTCACCTATTTCAGTAAGATCACCATAAGGAAGCAACTCAAGGTCCTTTACCAAAGAGCATCGCTCAAGTGTGTCATGGTATCGTTGCCTATCCATTTCCGAACCGAATAAAATGTTCTCTTGTATCGATCCCGTCTGGATCCAAGCTGTTTGCGAAACATAGGCAATCCTACCACAAACCTGTATCTGCAGGTCATAACCAAAAAAAGGCTTACTTATGAAATAGGAAATAAAATTTACATTAAGGCACATTTGTTCTTAAGAAACTCCAAAAAGTTAAGGACTGAAAGAGCATGGCAAGATACATTTAAGAAGATTAAACTGGAAGTTCTAAAAGGATACACTCACAGTTCCCTGTGTATGTGGAACTTCTCCAAGAATTGCTGCTAAAAGGGTTGACTTGCCAGAGCCAACTTCTCCACATATGGCCACCTTTTCACCAGGCCGAATTCCAAAACTCACATTTCTCAATGTAGGCTTTGAAGAATTCTCTTCCCATGAAAAATTAGCTGACTTGATTAAAACAGCATGGTCCACACTCCCCATGTTGCGCTTGTGCCGAACATTTCCATTCTGCAACTCTGGCGCTTCAAGAAACTTCACAATACGTGCAAAAGCTACCTTTGCTTGAATAACCACTCCAATAACATCAGGGATTGATCTAATTGGGTCTTGAACAAGACGCAAAGTCGCCACAAAAGTGAAAACATTATTAGCATGCAGAGGAATTTTCAGGAA
>Ga0307515_10018033_pt1 | contig 12812 bp, 12 predicted proteins | sample 17_EM_MG_FD_194513 | JGI IMG/M metagenome (GOLD analysis project Ga0307515, IMG submission 194513) | Populus trichocarpa ectomycorrhiza microbial communities from riparian zone in the Pacific Northwest, United States - 17_EM | ecosystem: Host-associated > Plants > Roots > Unclassified | place... | reverse complement strand
TCCGAGAGCTTTGGACATATGGTTGACATTGGCACCAAGAGTGAGCCAAGCACCAAATAGTATTGGAAGAGCAGCAAGGACAGCAGCAGTGAAGACAAGCGATATTATCTTCGGGGGTGATCTAGGATCGGATCGGAAGATGTGGTGGATCTCCTCACGCTTGCCATAGCGGACGGGCTTCTCGGGGAGGCCAAGTGGGACGTTCGGGTCGCGCTTCACTGTGAGATCGAAGACTTTGCTTTTATATGCCGTAGAGGAGCCAAATGATGCGATGACTAGGGATGCTGTGAGGGGCTGTGAGGATGCGAGGAGCTGGGCAGGAATATCTTTTTGGTTCTGTCTAGTGGTCAGCTTATATTCCAGCAATTGAGTAGAATCATCATACCAATTCCACTTTGCCTTTGCCAGTGTCTTTAACGCTGAAGATAAAAGACTCTTCAAGGCCTGAGGCTGGCTCAGCGAGCGTGAGGAACGCTTGGTGTGGTCGTTTGGCCCTCTTCCCATCGGTAGTCGTGAGGATAATCTTAAGAGTATCGACTGCACTCAGAGGAACCTCCTTGGATAATGGAGAATTGATGCTCAATCTAAAATTCAACGACAGTTATTAGCCCCAGACCTCAAGACAGTTGAAGAAACGGGCTCAGCATACTTCTCCTTCAAACCTCCACCAGCACCGGCGCCCTTACTCTGAATTGTCAAAGTAGCATCTTCAAAACCCCAAGATGACGCCGCAGAAACAACAAAGGCACTCGAAAGCAGCAATGGGGACAAGAATGAATGTAAGAAACGCATTGTGATTGTGGATATGAAGTGCAAGACTTAGGCTCTCGAAATGTGTGTTCGAGAGCTCCAAGAAGATACGTAAGCTTTCCTAGGGTACGCGAGATGTGCCTAAAGCGAAACGCGATCCACATCCAACCACGCATTTAAACTCCGCCCCACAGAAGAGGAATATTTCTCTCTCAGCCGTGAAATAACGAATGTTGACTAGCTCTTTAAAAATGATATGCATTGACTTCCAACAGTATCATCTAGCCTAAACACTGGATTCTTAGCTACAATTCCAAGCAGATCCGCCTATGTCTTAGATTTCCACCATTAATTAGTGACAATGACCCACGCCTTCATCCTAGTTACGAGAAATAGTACTCTGCCTCCATTTTGGACTAACATGACCTAGACTAATATTTCTAAGAGCAAATTATATGCCATCACGTACTTCTCAGCATCCCAGCATCTCTCCGCCAATCAGCCAATCAGTGACGCGGTCGATCCTACATAGGTATCATTTAGAGGTTTTTTGTCGCAGAGGGCAGAATTTTGGATTGCACACTGCTCCAGGGTCTCCAGATTCCAAGAAACTAAGAAAAAGCAGCAAAGCCATGGCGACATGTGCCGGCCCATGTCTGAACTGGTAGAAGTCTAGAAGCGCAACTGTGCGATAACAATAGCTGCTACCAGATACAGGGACTGAATCTATACTGTCAGTTCATAGAGGCATATCAGGCCATATTTGCACGGGAAGAGTGTTCCAACTCACAGCAGAAATGAAATATGGTAACCCCAACCCTACTCCACCCGACTTGATTCCTTGCACCCATGTAACAGTCATAAGAGGCGCTCCAAGAAGCGATCCGAGAGTTTTTGTCAGCATGACGATACTAAAGTCTTGTGTATTGGTATGAACGTCTTGCAGGGCGATCAAAGGGGATTTGACTAGAGACATTGTGAAAACCGGGAGAGCCGAGCCGAGAGCGTAGATTATGAGTGCTATTGAAACCAAATAATTATGTCAGTGGCTTTGAAGAGTTGTGTAGGAAGTAGAATGATATACAGGGGCCTAGATTGCATGGATAGATGGAAGCACGAACCTGTCAATAACATCCAGATTTTAAAAGACATAGCAACACAAAGTACTCCCAGAATCGAAATTAGTATACTTATTTCGGTACCGAGGAAGTTTAGACGAATTTCAGAGCCGTGAACGCTCTTGCTAGCAATTGATGCGCGAATGATACGTGGAACAAAGACGGTAAGAAGAACTACGTTAACGAGAGCTTTTGCTGAGAGCAGGTAGCCGGCCTGCATCCGTCAGTTATGAGATTCTCCAATCTTATATTAGTAGTGAGAATTTATTTACCTGTGCAAATGTCCACTTGTATCTTTTAGAGATGTATTGTACAAGCAACTTCGTGTCCGAGCTCGCAAGTGCCGTGAGCAAGAATGACGCTAGGAGAAGCTGGAAGTTCCGACGGCCAATAATGAGCCGTATCAGTGTCATTACAGTTTGTATAATGCGATTAGGAAGCCTCTTGTCTGCTTCAAAAGCATTGGAGTATCTTGTTGGGCTTGAGGGCCGTTGCCCGAGCAAAGGATCCGCTTCAGGAGCGGCGGGATCAGGTTGCAGAGAATATTTGCTCGGGTGACTCTTTGTCTCTGGTAGAAAGTATATCGTAGGGATTGCTGCCAAAAGGAGTGCAATGCCTATCCAAAATGGTAACCAGAGGCTCTGGCTCATAGTAAAGGACGCTAGAGAGGGTCCCATAAATGCCACCACATACGAGACAGAGCTGATGTAGGAAAAGTATGATGCCCTTGTGGTTAAAATCAGTAATACACGAAACCAAAACTGTATAACGCTAACCTTTGTAAATATTCTCGTGTCAGAGCTGCAGTAAGAGCAAATATAGTAGAAGAGAATACACATTCACCACCAAGGACGGCAAGGAAAGGTCCGGCAATTATGGCTTTCGTTGGGAAAATCATGTCAAAATTGCCTAAAAAAAATTTAATTTAGCATCCTAATCTAATAAATGCACGCTGATGAAAATTAAGGGCTGCCTCCGTACCGATGATAAGAACCCAGAAAGACATGAAGATTCGCGGGATCATATTGAGCCAGAGAACAAGTCTAACTCCGAACCTCTCTGCTAGAAAGCTGAATGGAATTGTCACGATAAAGTCTTGGAAATATCAGCTCTGGTGAGCCAAGTATTTCAACGTGGCAATATTAAGCTTACCGCAGACAATGACAGTCGTCTCCATAATGCCTTGCAACCATGCCAGCTGCTGTTGAACCTGATTCAGCTTACAAAGCTCCTCCGGGATAGAGCCATCAGGGCCGATTACGGACGGATCGCGCTGGATATAATACTCTCGACATAATCTCAACTCAATCACCCGGTTCAAGGGAAGGTTGTATAGGCTCATGGCCATATTCGTCAAGATAAGCAGCAAGAGCAAGGTCCAGAGGACGGACCGTCCATCCTTACTTTTAGACAAAGTATCTTTAATCGGCTCTACCGCAGGAATTAACATATCCTCTTCAGAGGTAGCGCTGGTGTTGTGAACGTGCTCGTCCTGGAGTGAAACCATGGTGATAGCGTCAGCTAACAAAAATGTTAGATATTTGTGGTGCTGATTTTGCTGGCTGCATCTCGGATCAAACCAAGCATAACAGTAGCAGTGGAAGAGAAAGTATTGAATATATTGATCGTTGCATCATCTATTGTAATTTGTTGACACTGAGGATATGACCGAGGCCGTCACGGTCGTCATGTTGGTGAGGTCAGATCGCCGGCACGTGCACTGGATGTCGTCCCAATATTAAACAAATTATATTTTTCTTTTCGAATATTTTTGTATGTACTAGGATATATTGCAAAGCATACATTCCCAAAGCTTAGGTCGTGAGAGCGTATTCATATAGACCGCAGCATTCGACGCAGCTTCAGTTTCGGGGGAGAGGCGTCAATTTTATCAGTCAAGCTAAGCTGACTTAAGTCAAGTCACAAAGAGCAAGTTCAGTGAAAAAAAAAACCTGGGCGTTGAATTTGATCTTGATATACGAGTTAAATTGTTCAAGTCTACATGTTGCGTTATGCTTCAGAACTCCCAAGCGCTCAACCAGTTACCTAACGCCCTGACAGACCCAGTGGCGGTCGGACACTCCTGTTCACCAGTTTGTCAAGAAGAGCGGGAGCCTTAAAGCAGCATTACTTTTGTTCTTCTCGCTGCTAGCAAATGCCGAAGTGCAATGGCGATGCCTTTCACAGGAGACCGCTGACAGCCCGGTGGTTCTCGATCTGCTGTTGATTCCAAATCCCACTGTGATTCCGTGGCCTGCGGGTTCTACCGATCGCGATCAAACCCCTCGCAGATCCTGAGCCTAGCCGAAGTCTGATGGGTTTGAGCCATCTCGCTGAGACCTTCAAGTTCAGAATCCTTTATATAAGTATCGTCGATCCGAAGTAGCCTGGCAAGCCGGTGGAGTGAGCAGATCGAGAGACCTTACATTTCCGTTAGCCATCAGGTGGGCTGCTGGCCTTCTTCCAATGTGTGCATGGTGTCGCATCGCCAAAGAGCAAGCTTCACTGCTCCAACAGAGGTTGATGACTGGCTTGAGTGATGAAAACGAAAATGCGGAACTGTCGGTGCCTCAAGCGGACGTCCCTCACTCAGGTAGTCCTCCAAAGACAAGCCTTGGGTGGGACAGCTGTAGTGACGAATTCCGTAGCTTACACGAGGACTTTCTCGGTCCAGACAGTGGGGACAAAGTAGCGTGGGCTTTGAGCTCTGAAAGACCGGTGAGGAAAAAGAAAGGAAGAAAGTGGAGGGAGGAAGAAAATATATAGACGGCGAAGTGCGCTAGTGCCAACTGCCAAGATTTCTGAAGAGATGCTGCCTGGTCTAAAAGATTAAATGAAATATTATAGCGGAACTTTCCGGGTAGACTCGAGAGCAAGCTGCCAGGAAGCCTTGACTTAGCCAAATAGGCAATCTTTAGCCATCAAATATCCCAGCAAAAGTTGAGCATAGCCGACCCTATTGACAATACTAACATAGAAAGAGATTTATAGGCTTCCTGAAACCTTACTTCACTCTAGGCCATCATAAATCGCCTTCTCAGCCACAAACCACGACCAAAGCACTCCCATGTCCCCGAATGGAAGAACTTGACTCTCAATCATACTCGCAATACCCTTTTCGCGATCAACCCACCAAAACAAATTGCTCAATCCAACCCACCACGCTGTGTTAGCGCCTCTACCTGTAGCTCCGGGGCAATCGTCAAGAAGGAAAGGCCCCAGCCCTGCGGCGGGTTACCTTCCTGGGATAGAGTTATGGGGTCGAGTTGGATAGCTCAGGCTTCGCGGATGACGGTCTACCACGGGCGAAGTTGGGTTGGCCAGGGATCCGGTTCTCCCACACTGTAGCAATGGTCGACGGAGACAGAATTTTGGCGCCGGCAGTCGGGAATGTGCCGTCGTTGAGGAGCGTTGCGAGGATTTCTGGGAAATAGTCAGACGGCGGCATGGCTTGAGTTCTATTAGAAGGGGTAGATAGCTTACGGCAGTATTCGATCAGCTTTGCGAAGCAGCCGCCACCACCAGAATTGAAGATTCTTGCCTGCTCCTCTTCGGTCTCTGCCGTCAATGGGCGTCGGCAGAGGTAATCACGCTCTTCAACGGAGCTACCCTTTGCACGTTGATGCATGCTTGCCAGTTGCGCTCTCATCTCTTTGTTCGAAAACATGCTCATATTCTTTAAGCTGAGTGGCTCTAAGATGTATTTCTTTAAGTAGCTGTTGAGCTTGAGACCTGAGACGCGCTTGACAAGAACACCAGGCCAGTCGATGTTAATCTGCAATTATGCCATCAATACATCTCCACTACCGCAAATACCAAGGAATGAAGAGTAGTTGCGTAGGTAGTCAGGTCAATCGTATGAATGGGGGGAACATACGCCGTACTCCCACATTTTACTAGGTTGGTTCACCAGCGGCATGCTTAACATCTCCTTCGCACATAAACTCATCGTAGCCAATGAACCTCCCAAAATCCCTTAGTCTCGCATCGAAGAAAGAACATCCAAATCCGGTGGTATGTGCAAACAGCATCCTCAATGTGATAACTTCCTTAGCAACCAACTTTCCATTATCAATCACTTTCACATCCTTCAACTCAGGCACTATCTTCTCAACAAGCTTCGCATCATCTAGAGCTAGTTTACTCTGCTCAACAAGCTGCATACGTGCGATAGATGTTATAAGTTTGGTGCAAGAGGCAATCCAAAAGACCGTGTCAAGCGTCATGAGTTCTTTAGTCGCGGCGGTTCCAGAGGGATGTTCGACGAGGCTTTTGCCTGTCTTGTCGACCGAAATGAAGACAAGGCCTGGGACACCGGTGGAGGAGTCTGAGGTAACGCCATCAAGGATGTTTTTGACATTTTGTGTAGCTTAAGCGGATATAGGCATGATGAATAAAAGAGACCAAACAACGTATTAAGGACAGAGTAGCCGATAACGCGCTCAGATTTTACTTCAGTATTGTATTGCACAGTTTGAAAATGGAATTGAAGGAAGTAATGTGTGAATTAAGTCTGTCTCTTACGATGACCCGACACTGATTTATAGTTACAGCTTTCGAGCCCCAGGTTGTCTTACAACAAGCCCCACTTTAGTTCCTTACCCCGTACCAGACATACCTAGGCATTTCAAGCGGCGCTAGCACACTTTAATCGTAAATATTCCTTGCGGCGTTACCTGAACTGGGGATTGATCGGAGGCGTCAGAGAGAATGTACCAGCAAGGCCCGTTTCCAGTAACATGTCATGAAATCCGAGTCGCGCATCACCCTCTGAATGGATTTTGAGTAATTCGTAATATATGCCCGAGGCATTCTTAGAATATGATAATCAAGTTCGATGCCTTAGGCTTGCCATTGCTGTGATTACGGAAGAGCGTAAGGCTGTGCTGAGGCCCACCCGCAAGAGCGGTGAAAACATCGGACGTCTGGAAGTTGAGAAGCTCATGGCACTAGTTGGGGGTCCTTTGCCGATCTGCAGGAATATCGCTAGGAATCCGACCGAACTGAAGCCGTACTATTACCGATCAAACAAGGGTCTCGTTGCGTGCCGAAGCTGCCCAATAGAGATATTTTGAATCTGTCAATGCCTTCTGGCTAGCCTTCCGCAAGTCTGAACAACCCGAGCGATGGTCTAAAGCATAGGCTGACTAAGCTGGTAACTGTAATCCTTCTAGTTCGCATTCCCTCAAAGTGCATCCCTCATATTTGCATCTGCAGAGAAATGCTCTTTCTTCTCAATCGACGTTCTTCAATTGAGCGTAAGCTGATGTGCTCTATAACGCCTCAATAAAGCAGCGGCCGTGAACGGAAACTTTTTCAAACAAACTCGTGAAGCAGCTCCGCATTGTATTATGCTGAGCCCTTCTTTCTACTTCGTGACAGGTTCTTAAGCTCTTTTAGCGCCGCCATCAACAAGGGCACAGCCACCGGACCAAGTAGGGGAAGATACACAGCAACCTTGTGTTCGTCCGGGAAGTACACTTGGCCAACCATTGATCTCTCGAAGAAAGCCTTTTCAGCCTCTGCCTCGGCAACTCTCGCATGTTCTAGAGCGCTGTGAAATCTCCCTTCACGAAGGTCGTTACATGCTTGATGAAGATGGACAATAGTCTGATCGACTGACTTCGCAACAGTATCTGGGATTGAAATTGACGGTAACGCCCTGGTAAGCCGAGCTAGGGCTCCGAGTGTAGAAGATGCTGAAAAGAGGAGAGATGCTGCACGCACTCTTTTCAGAGTTGACAGCCGCAAAGGAAGGGATGCTGGAGATTGCGGGAGCCCAAGCAGAGAAAACAGTTGATTTGAAAAAGTGAGCATGGCTGGTCGCAGCGCGTCCTTGGTTACAGTGACTGGAGTTTGTGTATCCATTTGCGTCGAGGGATTGAGGATAAGGACACCGCCCCATTGCGGGATTAGCCAGCTATTGCCTCCATTCTCTCTGACCAGTAGTGGTGAGTGATTCTGGTCTGGTACGTAAAGGACAAAGTTTACGGTTGGTCCAGCCCCAATGCTTGGGCTTAAAGGCCATTCCGCGGCATTGATGAACCCGCTGAGATCCTCCTTACACAGTGTCCAAGCCTTCCATTCCGAGTCATATTCCGGCTGGTGGATTGAGGGGGAGAAAGTAGCATAGAGCTGGACTTGGGTATCGACCGTGAAGTTACTTATCGAGGAAAGGGACTCAAGCAGTGGGGAGAGATATTCTTGAAGAGTAGACTCGATTTCCCATGAAGATGGCGCGGCAGTAGGAGTAAAGAGTGAGAAAGTCAAGTGGTAAGTTGGAGCATATTTGAAGGCCCGAGTGGATTGCCGTTCGAGTGAAGCTGTAGTTTCTGGTGATAATGATTTAATCTTTGAATTGTGCGCAGTAGAGCTGGTGGAAAGAAGATACGCGAGTGTTGCCTGCTCTTCGGCGAAAACTTTTTGCAATTCATTCGCAATAAATGTAGCCAGTGGGGAGGAAGTCGAAGAGGAAGGAGGAATCTGATTCGAGGTGTAATAGACATCCAAGGTCGGCGAGTAGGGCTGAAGCTCAGAACGTGGCGCAGAGCCACTCTCTCCAGGTATCAATCTGATTGATAATGCTATGTCTTCATCATTGGTACTGCCGTGAAGTTCAGTATCCTTGTAATTTGTAATGACCGGCATTTCCTGGGAAGTATTGGAGGTTGTGGAAGATTCTGCTAGAAGCAAGCGCAGGTGATGCGCAGAGAACTCATTCAGATCGTCAAGTGCATGTTGAGTGGTCCGAAGAAGATGCTGGGCATCTTGGGATGGCAGCGCAGGAGCTTCGACGGCAATACGCAGTGGAAATACAGGACGACAGATCTAGAGCACAAGCATCATTAGTGGTAGTCGAGCGACAGATGAAGAGATCGCACCTTTCCATCAGCCCAATCCGTCATTACTTGCAGAGGAAGGTCTGCTCGGTAGATTGCTGTAGTCTTCCACCATACCGGCAATCCGACTAGAATGACGACGGCCCAAAAGGACAGAATTACAAGGCGTCTTGTCCATATTGCTTCCTTACTCTCTGGCGGAGGCTCTTTCTTTGCGGTGACTGTAGCAATGACTTTTCCAGAAGTGGATTCATCAGCCGCATTTGGATTCAAGCTCAAAGACGTATCTGCGCTTGCCCCAGGCGACATGTTGTGGATTTTCCGAGTCTGCTATACGAGAAGCTTACCTGAGATACCGCTGTTTGACATTCATCTTAAAGTCTTGGCAGGGACTTTCAACAACTTCTGCACGGATCTCGAGAAACCAAAACCGAATATTTATCTACTCCAGCATACGTATGGTGGGCCATACGCACCAAACCGCCAACGCCCGAAATCCGAAAATTTCAGAACATCAAATTCTTAGTCTTGATCTTGCAAAAGCTCTACCTAAGGCTTTATACAAAGCTCTACTTAAAGCTTTATACGGAGCTGTAAAGCTCTTTTAATATACAGTATTAATATACTAGGAAGTCCCTGAGAACGCTCGCACGACCGCCTGCACGAACGCCCGTACGAACGCCCGTACGAACGTCTCTACGAACGCCTCTACGAACGCCTTTGCGGTTGTCTCTACAAACACCTTAACAAACAGACGCCTGCACAAAGCTCCATAAAAGGGGGGTTAAGGGAGGCTCTACGTACGGAGGCTCTACACGAGGCTCTGCATTGAAGACTCTGCGTATGGAGGCTCTGCATATGGAGGCTCCGCATATGGAGGCTCTGCGTACGAAGGCTCTGCATAACGCTCTGTATTAAAGACTCCGCGTACGAAAAGACTCTGCGTACGAAAAGATCCCGCGTACGAAGGCTTTGCGCATGGAGGCTCTACGTACGGAGGCTCTGCACGACGCTCTGCACGATGCTCTGCATCGAAGACTCTGTATCGAAGACTCTGCGTGCGAAGGCTCCGCGTATGGAGGCTCTACCTACGGAGACTCTGCACGACGCTCTGCACGACACTCTACATATAAAGACTCTGCATACGGAGGCTCCGCGTATGTAGCTTCGTGCAGAGCCTCTATATGCAGAGCCTCCGTATGCCGAGCCTCCGTACGCAGAGTCTCTATACGCAGAGCCTTTGTATGCAGAGCCTTTGTATGCGGAGCTTTTGTATACAGAGCCTCTATACGCAGAGCCTCCATATGCAGAGCCTCCATACGCAGAGCCTCCATACGCAGAGCCGCATACGCAGAGTCTCTAAACGCAGAGTCTCCGTACGCAGAGTCTTTGATGTAGAGCGTTGTGCAGAGCGTCGTGTAGAGTGTCGTATAGAGCTTCCGTACGTAGAGCCTCTATACATAGAGCCTTCGTACGCAGAGTCTTTAATATAGGGCCTTTGATGTAGAGCGTTATGCAGAGCGTCGTGTAGAGCATTGTGCAAAGCATTATGCAGAGCCTCCGTGTGTAGAGCCTCTATACGCAAAGCCTTTATCTGCAGAATCTTTTTGTATGCAGAGTCTTTAATATAGAGCGTTGTATAGAGCCTATATATAGAGCCTTCGTATATAGAGCCTTTGTATACAAAGCCTTTATACATAGAGCCTCTATATATAAGGCCTCTGTATATAAAGCCTCTGTATATAAAGTCCTTAATATAGAGCCCCGCGTAGAGCTTTATATAGAGCCTTATATAAAGCATCTATACGTAGAGCCTTTATATATAGAGCCTCTATATAAAGCTCTACGCGAAACTTTATATAGATATAAAGTTATATAGTTTAATATATAATAACCTCTTTATCTATAATTAAATTTCAATAATAATAATACTGTTAAATTTAGCTTATTAAGCTCTATATTTTATATCTTAAAAGTATATAGATAGAATACGTAGTTAAAAAGTTATTAAAATATAAAAGTTGGCTGTAATATAGTCGCTTTAGAAAAGGATGATTAAATATTAGAAATTATAATTAATAATAGCAATTTACTAAATCCTTACCTATGTAAATAATTTTTCTATACTTATATATAATACTACTTACCCTCTATACTATATTACTATTATCTATTCTTTTAAAAAGGTTATTTAAAGCTTATAATATATAAGAGGGGAGCTAAGGTACTTAAAAATACTATTAAAAAACACTTTTAAAGCGCCTAAAAAAGTAGACCTTACTATTAAACCTACACTACCTATATAAACACCTTTTACTATTATAGAATAACTTAAAGGTTTTTAAATATTTATTTTATATATAACTATATATACTAATACTATAAAGATATTTAATACCAAAAGTTTATTATCTAATGTATATATTAAGCTAATAAATATTACAGCCTTTATTCGTTTTAGCTTAATTAATTAACTACTATTATTATATTATAAAGTTTAAAGAATCTTATAATACTTAAAGAAGTAAATAATATAGATAAATAGTATAAAATAGAGGAAATAATAGAGGTATAGTTAAAATATATAAAAGGACTTAAAGTGTTAATCTTATAATTAAATATAAGGCTATTACTATGCCTATTAATACGCCTACTAATACTAAAATTATTAAAATTACTATAGCTATTTAAGCGGCACTTTAAATAGTAGTTAATAAAGAGGTAAAGTTCTTTAGTAAGGATTATAAAGGTATAGTGAGGAAGCTATTAGTAAAAAGAAGGTATTAATTACTACTAAAATATAAAAAGAGACTACTAAATAGAGTAACTGTCGGTATTACCCAAGTGCACTTAATTGGCCTATTAACTGATGAATTGATTCTTGTCTAATAGGTATCAAAAGCAGAGGATCGTAAGGATCGCGGTGCCTAAGTAGGGGGCTAATGAGTCACCATAAGGGTGACTAATTAGAGACATGTGACTACGTAACCTGTCCATATATTCCTGTCTATATATTCCAACAGTAACTATATATACTATTTAAACGCTATTACTACCTTTAATAATACTATAAGAATAAAAACAGGGAACACCAACAATCGTGATCCGACCCGTATTGCCGTACGGGGGTTCCTTCCGTCTCATTTAAACCCTACGGTTTACCTAAGAGTAAGGATTACGTTAAATACTAGTACAGCGACGTTACGTCGTGGCTAGTTAAGGGTTTATTAACTTCCTCTTTAACGCCACCAGATTTATAGAGTTTTTACGAGCCTTAGCGTTACTAAAGCACAATGGAAGACAAACAGAGGAGACCTAGTAATAACCATCCGATGCTCTGTTACCTAGGCCGACCGGGGGCCTAGGGCTAAAAGCTAGCCTGCTACTAGCTAAGGATCTAATAGGACAATAGGACACCTCTGTACTAGGCTATAATGGAAGCCCTTACCCTTATACCTCCGGAGCCAGGGACTAGGACCTTGGATAAGGTGCAAAAGCAAGGATAGTGGCAGGTTTGGTTAGTAGATAGTAAGGGCTACTAGCTGCACGGCGTTAAGTTAGTAAAGCCTCTATCTATAAGACATGGTCGGCTTATTATTACGAGAGTGTTACAGGCAACGCGAAGGGGCTACCTGTAGCTGTGGGGCGTGGTATATAATGGCAGCGACAGCTGACACTGTCTATATAGCCTAAAAGGACAGATGCGCGTGTTGGTTTACTATTATAAGCAAGCGGTAACTTATGTAGTAGGCTTAAGGTGCAAATCAGGTGTATATAGGAAGGGGCCTATTTCTGGCTAGGGCACAGGCCCTTATGGAAGCCTGCTTAGTACTTATAGTCGCTATAAAGGTGCTATAACGCTACCTAGGCGGAGACTATAGTAGAGGGCTTAGGCAGGTAGGCCATCCGTAACTCTACTTTATATATAGTTAAGGCTATATAGAAATGCAACTAGGGAACGGAACCTAGGCCCTAGCTATACATCCCACCGGATAAACCTAGGAGTACGCATTAAGATGGCTTTTCTATAGCGCCTTAAAGAGACGTCTACTCGTGCTTGGCAGTTACTAATCAGAAGAGAGGCTATATAGGCCGTATAATAAGA
>Ga0307515_10018032_pt1 | contig 12813 bp, 3 predicted proteins | sample 17_EM_MG_FD_194513 | JGI IMG/M metagenome (GOLD analysis project Ga0307515, IMG submission 194513) | Populus trichocarpa ectomycorrhiza microbial communities from riparian zone in the Pacific Northwest, United States - 17_EM | ecosystem: Host-associated > Plants > Roots > Unclassified | place... | reverse complement strand
AATAGGTATATTGTATAGACAGAGACGAATCCTTAAGGGAAAAGGAGGAGTCTGTGTGCGAGGTAGGAAGGGTTTTCCCTAGGCACGTGCAGAGCACGTGCCTCACGGGCGAGTCACCCCTGGGTTGCCCCAGGGTCGCCCGTACCTTGCGGCTATATAACTATCTACTTAGGTTTTACCTAACAATGCCCCCCCCTTTAAAAAGGGTCGTCCCTAATCCTTTATATACTTAAGCCTTAATAAAACCCCATAAAAAACCTTAGTAAGGAAAAAATTTGGAGGGGAAAGAGCGTCTTAATTTTGCGTATAGAGAGATAGGTAGTACACGTGCGCGGCGCGAAGATGTTAAGGAACTTTGACCAGTGGTTAAAGTTATCTAATTGGTTAGATTTGCCTTGCTAAGACTCCCCCGCATTTAACTAAGCCAGTAGCAATTTTATATACCCGGCATAGAAAATCCTAATTAGTCTATTTAATAGGTAGAGCTAGTGGAGCTTAATACCGTCGCCTGAATTTAGTAGACTAGAAATATTCCAGAGCTTATTTATATAGGTAGGTTGCTAGTACCTTGCGGGTAGGTTATAGGTTATTTGCATACAGCCAGATTCGTAGACGGTAAGGCTATATACCTATTAAATCCGCCGCTGACCCTACTTTGGCCTTACGCTATACCGGCGTAGCGCCGTATATACTTTACGGGTAGGTTATAGGTTATTTACATATAGCCAGATTAGGACGGTAAGGCTATATGCCCGTTAGACCCGCCACTAACCTATGTTTTAGCCTTGTACGTTATCTACATAGTATATACGTGGAATAGTGTAAGTTATCGGTATAGGTTACTACTAGCGGGTTACTAGTAGGTTGTAGACCCCGGTTAAATAGACCCTAGTTATAAATAGGCCTATTCTTTAATATATAAATAATCTGCTTAGCTAGTATAGAGTGACGGACTAGGTCTAGAAAGGGTGCTTTCTAAATTAAGTTTTGTTGCTAGTATATGCCGTAGCCTCGCCTGCAAGTTATAGTAATTGTTACTTATTCTTTAATCCCTTTGGACGTCCTCTATTCCGCTTTAATATAGGTTATATTTTAACAGCGGCGCTTGCTTTTCGCCTACGCTTTGGCTATAAGGCTTGGGTGTCCCGCTTGCGGTACTTATCTAATAGTTATTAACAATTCTTAAGTTCTGTCTTATATTTCCATTTATTATACTTATTTGGCCATCCTAGCCATTTAATAAGGTACTGCGGTTATCTAGTATAATCCTAGTAGGTGACGATTGCTTTTACTTCCTAGCTGCCTTCCTTAAGCTCTTCTACTACCGGGGGTTAAAACCTAGGGCGTGACCTATAAGGCTCTAGTAAGGAGATATAGAAGACTGGGTGGAGCCGTGCTATAGTAGATAGGAGCTCTAGCTTATATACTTGCTGCCCTACGCGCTTTAGGATCTAAAACGGTCCTATAAACTTATGGTTAAGCTTTTTATGGGGACGTTTTGTGCGGATATTCTTAGAGGAAAGTAGGACTTGTTTACCAACGGCGAAATGCTTAGCTAGGTGGTGACGATTATAGTATTTTACCTAAAGCTGTTAGGCGTGCATTATTAACGCCGTTGCTGCCTTATATGTAAGGCGTAGGTGTTATAGATATATCTCTGTAAGTTTAATATTTGTTAACTTAGACCTTTTCCCACCTTGCTAGGCGTCCTAGACGCCGTCCAGGACTCCGTCTAGGACGTTTGGTAGCTAGCTATAGGCGAGCTTAATAGGGGAACGCTTTGTTATGGTATAGACCTTGGAGTTATAGGCAAAGGCTACTTCTTTAAGTAGGGAGGCCTAATTAGACTGTTCCCAGTTTATAAATATACGTAGGTATGCCTTAAGCTCCTAGTTCTGGCGCTCCGTCTAACTATCTATCTGCGGGTGGAATGTAATGCTAAGTTTACGTTAAACGCGGAGATGGTAGCATATAGTGCTCTAGTACTTACTTATAAATACACTACCCCTATTAGAGACGATATTGTCTAGAGGCCCTATTTACGCAAAGACTCTAAATAAGAGTTCTGCGAGTTGTGTAGCATTAATTATCTTACGCACTAAATAGTAGCGCACTAGCTTTATAAAATAGTCTATAAGGACAAGGACGGAGTTATACTCTACGCTATTAGGAGTCTTAGACTCTGGGAGATCCGTAATAAAGTTAAGTAAATAATGCTGCTAGGCTTGGGTGGGGGCCTGGAGAGGCTATAGCTCACTATAGGGTTTATAGCGGCGTGATTTAGAGCGTTAGTAGGTATTATAATTATCTAGGTATTTACGGAGGTCTTAGGTAAGGCCGTTCTAAGCGTACTTTCGCGTGATTACCTTAAAAGTATAGTTAAAACTATAGTGGCCGCCTATAGGATCGTTATAATTCCGCTTAAGGATCTCCTATTATAGTAGTATGCAATTCGGCACCTAGACCTTATTATTTTGCCTTAGGAGTCCTTAATTATTAAGGGTATAGTCCTTATTACCGGCAGGAACTTATTTTTAGGTTAACTAATTATATATAGAGCATATAAAGGCGTCCCTTTTTTATACTCCACGAATAAAATTAACTAGTGACTTAGGGGGTTGTTCCGTGAACGCCGTTTTGGTTAAAGTAGCTACTACTACTTCTTACCGTGGCACAAGACTCTGCGTAAAGTCGGTGCTAGTGAAGTAACGTGCGATATATAGGTGACTCGCTAGGTTGTTATAGGGGACCGTAGCCTGGGCTAAGGGGTCTTCCTTAGGGTTAAGCGCCATTAGGTCGGTTAGAGTGGTCTTAAAGAGAATGGTAGGACGCTCTGGTCCGCCGGCGCTAAGTTTATAAGGGTTGCTCGTATACTACACGCATACTACTCGCTGGTTTAGTGTAGTAGCACTAGGGCCGCCTATAAGGCCTATAACCTGCAACTTTTGCTGTAATATAGGCAGTATAGCATTAAGAATTATCCTCTTACTACTATCTTTAAAGCCTTTAGTATAATCCGGGCGCCGGGATAGTATATTAGCAGGATTTATCTTACCTAGCTTATATTTAATCTTAAAATTAAACTTAGCTAGTTTTTTAGCGTACCAGGCCTGGCGAGCAGATAAGCTCTTAGTAGTTATAAAGTACTTAAGATTATTATAATTGTAGAGCACGCGCGTTATATACGCGGCGTATTTAAGGTAATGGCGCCACGTTTTAAAGCATTATACTATAGCGAGTAGTTCTTTATTATGCGTATTATACCGTACTTCTAGGCTAGTAAGCTTTTAACTGTAATAAGCAATCGGGTGCCAGTAGAGTTGATCTCCCTACCCTAAAGGCTGTAGAAGTATACCGCTATAGGTATAGTCGGAAGCGTTAGTAATTACCATTAGGGGTAGATTAGGGTTAAAGTGTTAAAGTAGAGGAGCCTATATAAACGCAGCGCGTAGCTTATGGAACGCCTACTGCGCGTTATTAGGCCAGGACCAAGGTTGATACCATTTAGTAGGCCCTTTTAACTTGCGTTTCTTCTTCTTCTCCCCATCTAACGTTGGGTTGTGATATGCCCATATAAGATGTGCGTGTAGGGGGTATATGGTATCCGAGTAGTTCTAGATAAATCGCCTATAGAAGTTAGCAAAGCTAAGGAAGACCTGGATGTCCCTATAGGACTTAGGCTTAGGCTATCCCTTAATAGCTTTTACGCGGTTAGGGTCTATTATGATACCCCTAGGGGTAATAATAAAGCCTAGGAACTTAACGTTCTTAGTATAAAAGATGTATTTTAATAGTTTGGCGTATAGGCCCTAAGCACGGAGCTGTTGTAGTACCTACTTAATATACTTAACGTACTTATCCTTATTATTTAAGTAGATAAGAATATTATCTAGATAAACTACGTAGATAGTATCTACTAGGGTTTCTAGAGCTTTATAAATATAGCTCTAGAAAGTTATAGGGGCGTTAGCAAGACTAAAGGGCATCACTAGATACTTAAAGTGACTATAGCGTGTCTTAAATACGGTCTTCTATTTATCTCCCTTTTTAATATAAATCCTATAGTACGCATTACAAAGATCTAGCTTTATAAATATCTTTATATAGCTAAGCCTATTAAAGAGCTCGCTGACTAGCGGTAGGGGGTACCGATTTTTGATTGTAATCTTATTTAGGCGTCTATAGTCAACGCATAGCCGTATTATACCGTCTGCTTTCGGCACGAAGAGGATGGGCGCTCTAGTAGGTGACTTACTAGACCTAATCCAGCCCTTTTCAAGAGCACTGTCTAGGTACTCTTATAAGATCTACAACTCTTTCTATAAGAGGTTATAGAGGGGCATTTGCGGTGGCGTCTTGCCTTTTTCTAAGTTAATCGCATAGTTGTACTTAGAGTTCTGCGGTAGTATACTTACTAGCTCATTAGAGAAGATATTAATTTCCTCCTTATATACCTCTGGCAGGCTAGAGGCCACGAAGGTTAAAGCAACTATTGTGTGGTAGTGTGCTTTTAGGAGCTAGTGGAGAAAAGGGTGCAGCCGATATACGTTTCGTAGGTATGCTTGTATAGAGAGTGTATACAGCTCTGCTGTAGTATACTTAATAGTTTTAGGGTTTTAATTACCTCCCCCTTATATATAGGTGATCTGCGCCGGCACCGGAGGGTCTTTACGGGTACTCGCTGCTAGTAACGGCAGGTCCTCTACTATATTTACAACCGGTGTCTTTACGTCTAGAGGGTCTACATAGGTACTCGCTGCTAGTAATAACAGGTCCTCTATTATATTTACAACCGGTGTAGAGAAAAAGTCTTCTGGCTATAGCGAATAGACTATTTTACCAGCCTTAATATCTGCTAAGAGAGCGTTAAGGGTGACTATCTAGAGGCGTTTAGGGTCCGAAGTACCCTAGATAAACTATTTAGAACGGAAGCTAATTAATAGATCTGCTTCCGCGAGCTAATCCCATCTAAGAACTATATCGTAACTATTAAATAAGCCACCCTAAAAGGTCTGCGGGCCAATAGTGCGAGAGGTACCCTAGGAGTCACTAGTAGTAACCGTTAGATTATAAGCATCCTAGATTATTATCTAGTTGCTATTAAGGAAACGTATAATAGGTTTACGTAAACGTAGCGTATAGCGTATAGGCAGGTTAAACCTATGGACGATATCTTAATTAATGAGGTTAATTTAGCACCTATTGTTATATAAAGTATATAGGCGGACTTCGCCCTAGGGTATATTTATTATAACGTGTACCATAATGTATTTCTTCTCTCCCTCTATATTAGGCCCTAGTTGCAGTTAAGAGAGATACACTACTAGGGCTTTAGGTTTTCCGAAGCCCGAGCTAACTTCTTCTTATTGGCCTGCTTTTAGTGTTCCTTATAGTAGCCGCCTGCGGTTTTTTAACTCGCCTGCGTAGCACTGGTGTTTAAGGGGTCCCCTAAGCCATCCGGCTTTTAGGTGGTCTCCCCAGGAGTTTACTTAGAAAAGTATCGCCCTTTTTAGGTTCTGTTCCCTAAGCCTAACTCTATAAAGCCTATGCTGCGACCGCGCTTTATACGCGATAATTTGCCGCTACTACTTACGCGATCTTCCGCGAGCTTTATAGTATTAAGCAATTACTTTACACAGCGGATTTTGTTAAAGAGGTCTTTAGCGGTTTTTACCTGTTAGGCGAAGTTCTGGCAGAAGAGCTCTGCTTATAGGTAGGCTGGGAGGTATAAGAACTAAAAGTCTACCTATTGCTTAGGATTGACAAAAGGGGTATATAAGAAGAGGTCCTCTAAGCTATATATACGGGCTAGGAAGATATTAAACCTTTAGTTCTCCTTTATAACAGCCATATAGTATATTATAGCGTTATTAAAGCGTCTCACTATGGGGTTCCTAATCTAGTCTTGGACTATAGTCTTAAATTCGTCCTATAGTAAAGGACTCTTATCCTTAGTGCCTAACCGGCGATAAATTAGTTGGGCAATTGTCTTTTTTTTTATAAGACCTTTAATAGCTTAGCGCGTGCGTCGCTTATAGTTATAGTCAGCGTTATTAACCTTAAATCGGTTTTTAATTGCGGCAATCTACCGGTTAAAATGCTGTTAAGTAGTACCGCTAATATTAGGTAGTAACTTCTTGACTAGGGTGTTAAGATTTAATTGGCGTATGCGTTCGCCATGTAATTTATACTCTTTACTAAAGAGGTAACGGGAGGGCTTTATTGAATTAATAATACTCTATAAGTTGGCTATTTTCTTAGCTAGCTCGTCTAGCTTCTTTATGTTAGCGGTATTAGGTAGGACGCTGGTAACCTTACTAAGCTCTTGTTAAGCCTAGGTATATAAGTCGAACTGGTTTCTAGCGTTTATAGATATCTAATTGTTTTAAGGTTCAGAAGGTAGCTTAGATTCTGCTAGTATGCTTTTAGCGGTTTCGTCTGTACTAGATCCTAAGGCGTTCTGTGGTTGTATTGCTAGCGTATTACTATTAGGTATAGGCGTCGGTTTTCTTTTCGGAGGCATTATAGGAAAATTAAACCGGCTATCTTCCCAAGGGGATTGGTAAGGATTTAAATATAAGGTAAGGATGTAAATAGGGAGTCCAATGATAGAATAATAGGTATATTGTATAGACAGAGACGAATCCTTAAGGGAAAAGGAGGAGTCTATATGCGAGGTAGGAAGGGTTTTCCCTAGGCACGTGCAGAGCACGTGCCTCACGGGCGAGTCACCCCTGGGTTGCCCTAGGGTCGCCCGTACCTTACGGCTATATAACTATCTACTTAGGTTTTACCTGACAATTAGCAACTCTAAAGCTTAAAGGAGAAGATACAATACTTAAGAAGGTGCTTATTATTATAGACGTTCTTAATCTCTACTTTAAAGAGACATTAGTATATTATATAATACTAAATTTATTATATATACTAAAAAATTTTAGGAGATACTTCTAAATATAAAAGCAGTCTAAAACTTTTAAACCTAAGTCTTATGAAGTAAGGCAAAATTTAATAATTACTATACTAAGCTCTTTACTACTCCTCTTTACGCTACTATAGTTATTCTTTACCTAAGCCGTCATATAGTATACGGTAAAAAGATCTAGCTAAGTAATATCTACAATAAAGCACTCTAGCAGGTAAGGCAGCTTTGGGAGAAACACTAATATAAAGTATGTCCACTTCTACCGTATAATAAGAGTCTCTTAAACCAAATAACTTAAAAAGAGCCTTTAAAAGAACTTAATACTTTTGATCTTTTAAAAGCTTAGATAGAAGAATAATACCTTCGGCTATAGAGCCAAGACGAATTTAATAACTATCTTTTAGAGGTCTTATACGGCTTAAAGATTTAGGATCCTATTAAGTGGTGGTTACATAAGGATCAAGTAAGGCGCTAGCTACAGCTTTCACATTTTGCAGTTAATATCCTTTGTATTCCTATGATAAGTAATAAAGCAGAGGTAGTATTCTCAGGTGGCCGTCGTACAGTAGGCTAGGAGAGAGTTCAGCTTAGGGTAGATATGCTTAAGATTATAGAGGGCATAAAGGATTAGATTAGAAGTGGTATTCTTAAAAGTTCTTTTTAAAAGGGGCTAGTAAGTCATACAAGGCCTAGTACTTTATAATAAAATTTTATTAAAGAAGAAAAAGAAATTCTATTTTAGAAGCTATATAGCTTAGGTATTATACGGTATAGGACTATAAGCTTTAACAAAACTCAGAAGGAGCATTTACCGTCAAATTATTGGGTATATCACTTAACCTATTATCCAACTCATCTTCTTCCTCCTTAGCTAATAAATTACCCTCTAACTTATCTGGATAAGTACTGCTATATACAAGATTACAACTATTTCCACATTCCCGCTATTTGCAGTTTAAACAACAGTTATTCTAATATCCATTAAGCGTATGATAGGTAGAGAAGGGCTAGGGTCCTAACTAACTTTAATTGTCCTTTACTGTATAGGTATTATAAGGCTAAATTTATAAGTTAGCTACTATATAACTAAGGAAAGAAGGTACTTATATTGGCTATATTATCTCCATAACTATAGATAATTATTGCATTAACGTACGATGGCCGCTTTATGTCAATTTGCTGTTTAGTAATAGAAGCTAGCGCAGTAATATCCTTAGCAGCATAGCAGCGAAGAGCCGTATATTAGACGTCCTAAAAGAAGTTAGTTAGGGATTATACAAATAAGGAGAGACTTACTATATAACATAGGCTCTTAAGCCAAGCATCCACCTCTACTCAAGAGAAATTCCATAACTTCTCGCCAGTACTAAGAGCTGTAGTAATTATAGTAACGGCAACAGCAAGAGTTAAACTTAAAGCCATAGTTAATAAGATAAATTTGAGCTATTAACTAAGTGAGCTATAAGCGTTGTAGTTAATTTAAGAATTAAAGAAAAAGTTTAAATATTTAAATTTAAAGCTTAAATTAGAAGCACGGAAAATTATTTTCTTGGTATTCTACCCACCGTACGAGGCACCCTTTACTCCGGCATATAATTCCTGCGCATTTCCTATCATATAACACATAAAGAAAAGAAAGAGAAGGGAGTTATATAATAGGTTATACCTTAGATATATTACTTAGCAGCTAGCCTACCTACTTATATTAAATATCTATATACTAAAAAAAAGCGATATCGGATTTTTATCGGATATTTTATCGGATTTTCCGATATCGTAATCGTTTTAAAACGCGTAATTTTTGGCCACACTGACTTAACCAAGTCCTCTACCCAAATCAACACTACTACTTCTCTCTACTGCCCCTCTCTTCTACCACCTCATCTCTCTATCTACTTAATTCTTCTTTTATACACTATACCTACAGCTATAAATAAGCTAGTAACGCTTTATAAAAGCTATATAATAGTTATATTTATACAGGTTTCTTATAAAATATTCAATATTCAATAACTTTCAGTATTGAACATATCGTATTGATATTGAATATTGACGTTCAATATTCAATATTTCAATAACGTTAATCAATACTAAATATTGATAAAAGCACTGCCTAGGACAAGACACCTAGTTCTATTTTAGTTCAAATTCGGCCCGCTAACCCTTTAGGGTAGAAATTATGCTGCAAGCAGGAGGACTGTAGGCGTATATACACATATATAGGGCATTTAAATGGGAGCAGGGGCAGGATAACATCAATTTCATGGTATTCTCAATTCAAATGGAAGCATGGTACAAGCGGCAGATAGGGCAAGATAGGCAATCAGGACACTCTGTCCCAAGGGACTGAGTCTCAGAGCAGCGACCTAACGGTATTTTCCTTCCCGTTGATGTAGTACGGGCATGCTACCTAGAGGGTACACGCTGTATTACCTCTCACGTCGCCCTTTTTGAAGGTTTTTTGTACCTGTTTGTATCAACTTAATGATACAGGTGAGTCATATCCAGGGGCACGAAATACGTATAGTATCGTATGCTCTTTTGGATGGTGGTGACTGTCGATTCCATTAAGGTAGACTACGTAGTCTATATACTGACGCGCCTCCCCCTAATTAGTTAGCACTTTATAAATAAGTAGTTGGTGCACCAAACGCGTAATTACGCGTTTGGTATACTACGTGCTGTAATTATACACTGGCGGCACTTAACAATAGACCAACTTATATATAGCCCCCGTAATTGCTTTAATAGAACCGTAGAACATAAAAGGAATATATAGGAAATCCCTCCTAAGGTGCCTTCTGGGCTGCCTTCTAAACGGTACTCTAAGCTGGCCATAAGTCCTGTTTACGGTCCGTAAAATGAACCGTACGGCCTTCTAACAGGCCGTAAATAAACCATAAGTGCTCCGTTAGTCTCGTTCTACCTATTTTATAACCTTTAGATTAAGCTTATTTATATTAATTAGGGTTTTAAAAGCTTAGCACGGCTTTACCTTAGTTATAGCGTCTACTAGGTTATCTTCGCCGCTAATCTATTTAACCTTTATAATCTTATATTGTTTATAGGCCTAATATAAGCATATTAGGTCGACTATAAGCCTCTTCTTTTATATTATACCTAGTTTAACTAGGCAGTTATAGAGGGACTTTAAATTAGTATATAAAACTAGGGGTAACTACTCTAATTATAGAATCTTCTAGATTATTAATTTAATTGCGGCTACTATATTAAAGCTATAAATTAGTATATATCGTTTAGAAGCTAATACACTGCGAGTTACTTATTTATATTTAATTAAAGACTAATATAGTATATTTACGTCCTAATTATAGTCTATAAGTATAATTATAAAGCCAATTTATAATAATAGGTCTCTGCTATTGGCGAAGGAGGTGTCTATAAATACTAGTACGCTAAGGGAATTTAGGTTTAGTAGTATAAAAGTAAATCCTCTTATTATATTATTAATTTGCCACTAAATACACTTATTAAGCTACTTAATATTTTCCTCTTATAGATCTATTACCTGGGCTGTAAAGGATAAATTATAGGCAGATTTAGGTTAATAGACTATAGTAATATAGGCGCCTCCTACACGCTATATAACATATTAGTCCTTTATATTTACGGTCTTATAGGTCTCTCTATAAGAACTAGTAAGATCTATAGGCTTTACTATAATAAGCTTTAGGTTTTAAGCTTAGCGTTCCTAAGTTAGCTTAATTAGGTTACCCTTTTATATAATTAAGCCTCTATTAAACTTAATTAGAGTCTACTTAGTTAACTGCTCTTATAGCTTTACTAAAAACTTAGCCTTTTATAATTTAGTCTCTTTAGCGTCCGTAAAAGTCCAGTCTAATAATATTAAGACCGTTTAATAGGGTATATAGAAGGTAGGGGTTATAGGTTAACTATTCTATTTTAAGTTTACTAACGTAATGCTAGTAATATATCTTAAATTAGTAGTTTTTAGCTTCTAGTACTCTATAAAGGGGTTTTATAACCTATAAAATTGTTCCTAGTTATAAATTAAGCTTAAGGGGTAGTTATATAAAGATATCCCTACTTAGGTAGGTATTAGACTGTATATAGGCTTATAAGATATCCCGTAAATAAAGGGCTATAGGTTTAGTTTACTATAGTTTAGGCATAAGTGCGAGTATAATTTATTAACTAACTTGTTAAATTGTAGGCAATTATATAAGGACTAAGTTCTTTCCCTAGTCATTATAAGCTTATATAATAAGCCTTAATTTTTTAAAGGCTTTATTAGTGCTAGAATGCTTAATTTTATTAATAAAGTGTAAGTTAAATATATGGACGCCTTACGGAACGTCTCTTTTTGTTATAACCGCAAAGACGCCCTTTTTAAGTAGTCCGTTAATCTCTTTGCGTTATAAGTCCGTAAAAGGGGTTTCCTATACTAGAACTAATATATTTATAAGCGGAGATTACCTTACAGATATACCTGTAGAGGTTAGGTAATTCTTTATTACGGGGTTCTTAGTTATAGGGTGCTTTTAGGGGCGTCCTTAACTACGCTTTATAGCAGGTTTAGTAGGTTTAGTAGGTTTTTAAGGGGCTTTTAAAGTAGGTAGGGGTACTTCTAGTTCGTCTAGTTTAATGTTATAGGTATATTTAGGCTAAAAATAGGGTTTTATAGACGTGCTTTTAAAGCTAGTTAGTTTATTAAGAAGTTATATATAATATGTTTTATCTTCTATAGCTAGTAAATAATAAGGTCTAGTCTAATTACTGCTCTTACGCTATATAAGGACTTTAGAATTAAGTGGGAGGTTATATACTAAGGTTATATTAAGTCCGTTACGGTAGTATAAAGCGCTATTAACGGTTTATTTAGCCTGTAACTTAACTATTTCCGCTATTGCCTTCTATATTATAGCCGCTTAATCTATAATAGATAGGGTAGGAGGGTTTAGTTTACCTATTCTTAGGTAAACTCTATAAACTAAGAGGGTAGGTACTAGTCTGTTGGGGCTAGCAGTGTTATTAATAGCTTTTATAGCCATCTATAAAGCTAGTTCCTTTTAAATATCTTTATACTTATCCGTAATAATCTAATAAGCTCTTTATAGAGCTAGATAAGCTTACTTAATAAGCCTAATAGACTAGTACGCCTTAACTAAAACGGCTTTTGTTAAAATAGCCATAGCTATAGCATACTATTAAAATTCCTTACTAATAAAGTTCTTACTAGCGTTATAGGTAATATACTTAGGGGGTCTAATATATATATTAATCTAGCAGGTCCGTAAAATATCCTAAGTATATTTTATAGATATATTTTGCAACTAACGGGCGGCTTAGTAGTGGGTTATTTTGTTAATTATATATAATACTAGGCCGCCGTTAATATATATAATGTCTACGTACACTAAGTGGTTAAAATTAAAATCCTTATAAAGGGTGAACTTAAATCGGCCTAGGAAACGTCCGTATTTCTAGTAAAAGGAATAGTACTTAGTTAGGTAGTTAATTGCCTTTTTATTAATATTGTTATGTCTAGAGCGTTTAAGGACTCTATATAGCTTTTCGGCTAATAGGTAGCTAAAATAGCAGTATAGGCGGTAGATTTTAGTACTAGTAAGGTAGTATGGGTTATAGTTAAAAGATTCCTAAATATAGGTCTATAAAGTCTCTCCCTATATAAGGAACGGGTGTCCAAATTATTATATAATTAGTAGGGTAATATACTTGCTTTCTAGGGTAGTTATAGGGCTAATTAAGGTGTTAATAATATTATTGTAGTAAACCTATAACCTATCTATATCTATAAGATAGAGTAGAAAAGGGGTGTCCGCTTTTATTACGTGGAAGTTAACTAGGCTAATTAGGGTCTTAACTATAACTAATCTAATTAATGC
>Ga0307515_10018031_pt1 | contig 12813 bp, 6 predicted proteins | sample 17_EM_MG_FD_194513 | JGI IMG/M metagenome (GOLD analysis project Ga0307515, IMG submission 194513) | Populus trichocarpa ectomycorrhiza microbial communities from riparian zone in the Pacific Northwest, United States - 17_EM | ecosystem: Host-associated > Plants > Roots > Unclassified | place... | reverse complement strand
AACTGAAATTATCAAATGATGTTGCCTTGGCAGAGTCTTCCAGCCACCAGAAGGTCTGATTATTTATTTATTCCTTTTCAATCCCGTGGTACGTAATTTGATTTCTCTGCGACAATTAGTAAGTGTTTTTGATTCATGCTGTTCTTGAATTCCAGGATTCTGACAACGATGAGGATTTTTATGCTGATATACTGAAGGATGATATTATTAAACTCGATGAAACTCCATTTTTCGCCCCTCCTGGGCTTCGTTCACTGGTTGCGAGCAACTCTGGGGCTGGAACAAGACCTGAACAACCAGTCGAAATATTTATGTCGGAGGCACTTCCTTTACGCCCAGTTCCCTCGCAAGGAACAGAAAATCAGCCAGTCGAGATATTTATGTCGGAGGCACTTCGTTTATCCTCAATTTCTTCGCAAGGAACTGAAAATCAGCCAGTCGAGATTTTTATGTCGGAGGCACTTCCTTTATCCCCAATTTCTTGGCAAGGAACTGAAAATCAGCCAGTCGAGATGTTTATGTCGGAGGCACTTCCTTTACACTCAATCCTAGGAACTGAAAATCAGCCAGTTGAGATGTTTATGTCGGAGGCACTTCCTTCACCCTCAATCCTAGGAACAGAAAATCAGCCAGCCGAGATATTTATGTCGGAGGCACTTCCTTCACCCTCAATTTCTTCGCAAGGAACAGCAAACCGAAGAATCAAGCTGAGGAGGCAAATGCCTGGTATGTCTCAAGCAGAGATGCATGTTAATAATGTAGGTGAGGAAGGTAAGTTGCCATGCTCAAAGGAGCCTCCAAAATGTGTGCTTAGTTTACTCTCTGCAAAGACGGGCAAGCTTCGACATATTTCTACAGTTTTTATTATCCTGACTTTACTGGTTGTGTTTGTGTACTTGTTGGGAGGTTTCAAGTAAGTCAAAAGGATCATACATGCCACCATGTACAGAACCTAGCTCCTGGCATTAAATGTACAAATGTCAGATTGGCAAGATGTTTATATGTAATTAAACATAGCGAATGATTAGAGGAGAACTTAGCCATCAAAACAAGATATGTAATTAATTCTTAGTTGCATAATAATAAAGAAGCATGCCTGGATTTGATTAAGGCATGGAATAAAATATTCTCTAGCTCCTAGGCTTCGTAAGTTAAACTGTCATACTTGAAAACCAACAATTTTGTCTCTTGCTTTTGTTGACTGCTGTTTTATTAAACATATGTTTATTTTTCTCTGAACTCGCATTGTAAAAGTAGGTTTTATATGAAAAAGCATTGAATTAATGTTTTTTTTTAAAGTATTTCAATGATTTTAATGCATTGATATAAAGAATAGGGGTTTGTTTGTATGTTTAAAACTGTAATTTAGTGTGTTTTAAAAGTATTTTTGATATGAAAAAGCATTGAATTAATGTTTTTTTTTAATGTATTTTGATGATTTTAAAGTGTTGATATAAAAGGGAGGGTATGGTTGAAGTTTAAAACTATAATTGAGTGCCTTTTAAAAGTATTTTTGATATGAAAAGGCATTGAATTAATATTTTTTTAATGTATTTTAATAATTTTAATGTGTTGATATAAAAGGAGGGGGTTTGTTTGTAAGTTTAAAACTCTAATTGAGTGCATTTTAAAAGTATTTTTAATATGAAAAAGCATTGAATTAATATTTTTTAATGTATTTCGATGATTTTAATGGGTTAATATAAAAAATAAAAAAATATTTTAATATAATTTTAAATAAAAAACACTTTTAAAAAACATATTGTATCACAATATCACACAATGAATTATAGCACAATTATCAGTAATAACTCTTTTTTTAAAAAAAATAATATTGAGTTTGAACATCTTGTTGGTTAAAAAAATGCATTAACAATAAAAATTTTCAGCCTCTTCTAAGTTTCCATTCCGGGATTATAACATAGAAACCGGACTAAATTAACCTTCAAGAATACTGCTATCCTGTTTAAATTGTTTATTAATTCTTTTTGCTAGCATACAATAGGATAATTGAAGGAATTTTAATGGGGAAATATTTGTATACAAAATGGATTCATAATTCAGTAATTTTAAATTTTAAATCGAAATTGATGTACAACAACATTGTATATAAACTTTCATGCACGATTATATAGGATTGTGTATCTTTAAAATCGCGAAATGTTTTAAAATTTTGTTTGGAAGTAGACTAATTTTTATTGTTAGATTTTTTAAAAAAATATATTGATCTTGAAAAACATCAAATTAATGGTTTTTTTTTGTTTTTTTTAATAATTTTAATATATTGATATTAAAAATAAAAAATAAAAAATAATTATTTAATATATTTTTAAATAAAAAATTATTTAAAAAATCAATCTTCACCCCGAATCGTGAATAGCGTTTATCAGGAGTGAAGCTATTAACCTGAGTTGGTTGGTGGCTGGAGGGAAATGAATGAAGTGACATTGTAGCTGGGGATTTGAATTATATGCAGGCATTTGACTAACTAGTAGCAGTAGATTGGTCGGTGAAAATGGAAAAAGGCAGCTGGGAAGGGTGACAAATTCAACATTTCATTGGAATTCGGTGCACAAGAATGTTTATTTTCATGTTTTAAAAGTGTAATTTTTTAAAAAAATTATTTTTATTTATTCAATTATTATCACAATTTTAGACACTTTCTGAATCAAGAAGAGGTGGAAGGTATCCATTTCTTTTCTTCTAAATTCTTTAGTTTCATCTAGCCTTATCTCTTAAACATCTTGTTTCATATTAGATTGAATTAAACTTTATATATATATATATATATATATATATATATATATATATATATATATATAAACAAATTAAAATTTGGAGAAGCTGGCATTGATTGAATTAAATGAAGCTAACTTGATCAAACCTAGTTGTTGTCGAGCTAACTTTTATTTCTCCCTCGTCGTCCGTCCTTGTATTTGGTGTCACTCATGAATTCTATCTTCCCTTTCATCAATCAATAAATAGTTTTTTTGAGAAATCAAAAGCATCAATGGCTTCCACGGAACCATCTTGTCCTTTCTTTTGACGAGAATTCTTTACTTTTTTGTATGCTTGGTAAAAGGTTCTTATCTCTCAAGCTAGAACATTAATGCTCATATTACTCTGTTTGCTTTTCTTATTAAATGAAGTTCTTATACCATTCTCAAATGGATTTCGGAAAAGTCTCCGCTTTCCTTTAATAAGCTCACCGGAACCTTTTTTCCGGTTGCTACTACTACGTACGAAGATGAGAAGATATAATACATAGAAAAGAAAAGCTTACCGAATTATTACCTTTTTAGTAGATTTCAAAATAAAAAAATATTGTCTTATAGAACATTCTTATCTTTTAAGAACAATAAATTATTTAATTTTCACTAATTTAAGTTTCCTTTTGTTGTAAAATGTTTTTTTTTATAATGTGCTAAGCATGAAAGAATTATGAAATCTTTTATGAAACATGTTTTACATGAAATTAATTAACGGAGCTCTAGTAAAACTCAAGAAAAGAAAAGAAAAATATCAACAACGTGATCTTTTTCATTTAAAATAAGTCGTATTGCTTTTCTAATAAAAAAAATGTCATTGTTTTTTTTCATATCTAGCCAACATTAAAAAAAATATCAAATCAATATAAAAGATCCATTTTAAAAATCTTTTGGAAAAATATAGTTTATGATAGTCGACGTATTATAAGCTGATATATAGATAAAAGAAAAAAAAACTAAGGCTGAATAATAATAAAAGAAAATAATTTTCAAAAGTGTAAAATATTGTCCTCTAGCTCTAGCTCTAGCTCTAGCTCGTTCTACTTTCTAAATGGTTGCCAAGATTATGTACGTCCATGAATCAAACCTCAAAGTAGAAAACAGAGGAATATGGCCGATGGATCGTTGATTATTATGCAGTGAATCTTTACCAGAAGTTAGCTAACTATTTATATTACATGTGACTCTTGTTAATTAATACTTGTATATATTGCTACGCAACATAATTAAAGCAGTCAGAATTATTAGAGAAGTAACTTTAAAAATAAATTAATATTATCACCTAATTAATTAAATAAACAGCTAATTTCCTTAAGCAACATGTACAAGATACAATTAAGATAGCATTGGAACACTTCAAATGAGTTAAATTAAGATGCTCATTTTTTTTAGAAAATATTGTTGTAGTAAGAGGCTTGTTTTTTTTTAAAAAAAAAAACAAATTTCATAATTTATTTCATATATTTGAAACTCGGTTTGATTAGAAGAATCGAGGATGCGTTTTTTGTTTCTGAGTTTGATTTTTGAATCAATCCATTGACGAAATAAATATGGAGGTCAGGTGGAGGTTCTAGCTTTAGGTGGAACATTATTCAGCATGTTATTTCTCTTCATTTAATTTATACTTTTTGCATATATATTAAAAGGACAACCACTCGTCTTAAAAAAGTAGATATGAATTTTATTATCATAATTTCTCTTTAATTAATATTTATCTAAACTATTTCTCATCCACCTTAATTATACGCATATTTACTTCCTAATTATTGTTTTTTATTGATATACCTTTAGCCTGCTCTGAATTAAGTTGTACGTAGCAAAACAATTATTAATTTTCCAACCAAAATTGTAACAATAAAAGTAGATAGATTACTTACTTAATTAATTATCTTTATAAATTAGGCCTTTAAACATCTTCAAAGCAACGACATGGCATCTCTCCTTTGATTAGTAATTGCACAATTAAGTTAGTTCAACGATAATTCAACCTCAACCAACATTTACCGATCGAGCACTAAGAACTCACTTGGGATGGATGCCCTAATTATCCCTCCCACCGCCCATCTTCCTTTATTGCTTAATCTCTACTTAATTATTCTACTCATTCAATGGTTAATTAGGTACTTTACATTTAATTTTTTTTCTTTTAGCTATATATTTTCCTATATGATTCCAAGATTTCTGACCCAACAAATAATAAATCAACCATTAATAAAACAGTAATTCAAGAGAAGGGATGGCTATATTTTTTTGTTTTTTGAGAAATAGGGATCGATCGATGGCTATTTTTGGCTACAAATTAATTAAGAAGATATATATAACCATCTTTAATTTGTTCATAATTTATGACCATAGCTAACTTCATTAAACAGCCCCTTTTCCTTTCAGAATATATAAAGATCCAACCTCTTTTTTTGGATTGGAACAAATTGAGTTGGCTTGGGGAAGGGAAAAAAAATCTATCAAATACAGATATGATTTCATTAATGAAAACCAATTTCGATGGAGAAAAATAAATATGCTTGAATGAGATTATACATGTCAACTATTTATTACATGCTACTCCTTTTAAATATTGTATAGCTACGCAACAGAAAGTAGTCAAAATCATTCGGGAAGAAACGTCAAGAGAAAAGATATATACAATCACCAATTAATTAAATAAACAAACAGTTTACTCAAGCTACCTGCACAAGATACAATTAATTAAGATAGCGCAATGAATCTCAAATGGGTACAATTAAGATGCCGATTTTCTTAGAAAAATATTATAATACATAACATCTAAAGCATTAAACTCCATCCAGATGTACCCCGGCTAAATTCAGGTTACATAACATTTTAATTATGGTTTTAAAATTTATTTTGGAGTCGATCTAAAAATAATATCCAGGTAACGACGTGAAAGAATAATTAACTTAATTTTTTTTAAAAAAATTCAAAATATTCATTGTCGCATAACATTTTAAGTATGGTTTAAAATATAATATGGGGTTGATCTAAAAAAAAAATCAGATCACGAACCGAGAGAAGGCTAACTCATTTTAAAAAAAAAATAAATCAAAACATCATTATTTTGGTAAAAAAATAAACAATCATCCATCTCCAAAGCAATGGCATGGCGTCTCCTCTGGGAAGTAATTGCACGCTCAATCAAGTTAGCTGAATGGCAATCCAACGGCCTCAACCAACATTTACCAAGCACCAAGAACAAACCTGGATAGCACTGATTAGTTTCTATCAAATATAGATATGATTTCATCAATGAAAACCACAGATACATATATATATATATATATATATATATATATATATAGGAGGACAATGATTGCGATGAATGGCTAGCTATTCAAGTTTCTTACAAATTTAATGCTGATGCCACTGTATTTGGACATGACAATGCTTGCGATAAATTGCCAATTAATTCAAATGGTTGGATATTGAGTATTATATATCCAAGTTATTTTTTATTTTATAAAAAGATTATCGTGATATGTTCAGTACCTACAAATTAAATGATGTAGTTGGGAGAATTCCTAATTAAGTATTGCTTCATTTATAGTAAAATTAGGACAGTCGTTTTTTTCTTGAAAAGTATCCTTCTCTTCCTTTTCCTTTTCCCTTTTCCTTTTTCAGAATTATCTTAAAACTATACGTATTTTAAGGAATTAGCATTAATATATGAATATAAAAACTGGCCCGCAACGTTTCCTAAGAAAGTGCAACCTATCCCATTTGCCTACCCTAATTTTGCAATTAAATTCACGAGAAAGAAAGGGAAGAAGATCAAAAATGTACAGGCTCAAGTTCTTGCTCAACGCGCGACGGTCAAGGCTTTCCTAAGCTTATCAGCCACAAAACCCCACAATTAAAACATGGATGAGTTTTCTAGGCCAAATTTCTTAAGTCGTCAACTAAATAAAAGTCAATGTTCAATACTTGTAATAAATGATAGATAGGTATAGATTTAGCCTCCCTAAGCTAAGTGCATGCTGCTCCTTCATAACTATTTGAGGAGGAGGGAACCCTGGCTCCCAAATGAATAAGTGGTCAAGAGGAAACATCACCTCCTAGCTAAATATCCTGAGACAATACAAATGGTGACCATATTTTCACCATCCATATTTAAATCCTTGAAAGCGAAGAGATCATCACAAACAACATTTGAAGCGCACCCAAATTTGTTAAGAAATAAAAAGAGAGAAATCAAGGTTGTTAACAGAAATCAATAATGGCATGAATGCTGTTTGGCACTCCCTCCTGCTATCCATACATGCACATAATAAACCACATATACAGCTTCGATTGATGATCAGTACGTCAACAAAAAGTGGTGGATCAATGGTAAAATTCAATACTCTGATCCTATGGAAAATTTAAAATCGAAATCCAACTATTTATGCAACAAAAAAAATTTATCAAGCCCGATCCTTACCCGACCAAAGTTAATTAGTCAAACCTGTAACCTGGGTCATGGAATCAATAGGGTTCAACAATTTATTTTTACAATTCTTGATTTAAAATAGACACCTATAAAATTAAGAACTAACAAAATATTAAAGTGATTAGAAAATAAAATAAAACCAAAATAAATCATGTTGCTCAATTAATAATCAATCAAATATTAAGTGATAAAATTTAAAAAAAAAAAAGCAAAAAAAACTCAGTCTCTCAGGTTAGGAAGGCCCAGGGATCCTGGGCCTCTAGAAAAAGGATCGGGCACGGGGGTCTTATTATTTTTAATTTTTTTAATGCTTTGAAAAAAAATAGCAGGTGATGTTTCGCCTACACTACCTAGATTTCAATGACCTTTGGTCGCGGGAAAATCATGTTGGTTTATTTCAGACCAAGAGAAGCCCATTTCCAACCATATTTCAACCCGAAAAAACCATAAAAACATCTCAAGCATCTTCTAACATTTACCTAACCTTTAACAACCCGAAAAATGGATCAACAACCCACAATCAATTCAAAACCAAAATTCTTTTCGGGTTCAAATTTACTATTTCATGCAAGTTAAGGGGGGAAACATGCACCTTGTATAAACTTTCTTCATAAAAAGAAACTTATTGACACTAAAACCACTCATTTTCTTAGTCGAAATTAGTCTCAACCAATAATTTATCTCTCTACAACTGAAATTCGATCACTTTCTCTCTCCTCTCTCAAACAAAGAATAAAAAAATAAAAAAAATAAAGTTTGGGATCAAAATGACCATTTAGTCCCAAGTTCAGAAACAGCGTCTTTAATTTTTTTTTTCACGTTTTTTTTTTTATCATAGCCACCTATGTTTGAATATTATTATTTCTTAATAAATATGTTTTAATTCGTCATTAATTTGGGCCTAAAAAAACAAGTAAATGTGGCAATTTATAATAATTTGTTCTTTAATAAATAATGACGTGGAAAATAGTATTTTCCCAACGTTTTAATAGTTTTTCAGAGTATTTGTTAACGAGAGGCAATATTTAATTCCCCCTTATTGGGCCGGGGTATTTCGTCTGCCACAATTAATACAATTTGTGGCAATAATTTACCCTCTTCCACCGGTTTTTTCTTGCATCAAATTCACTTTCTATCACCTTTTGCTTTCTCCCTTTAATTTCTATCCTTACCCTCTAGCCCTACCCATAATTAATTAGCAACTAAAGAAAACCCCATCTTTTCTGTCCCTTCCTCAAAATCACTATATAATGGTGTAAAGGAAAATCTCAACAAGAAACTCTTGTAATTAGTTGTGGAGGATAGATGCATACTAGCTAGCTACCTAATTTAGGTACTACGTACTGTTCATATTGCCAATTCTACCTTTACCACTTCTAAGACTTCCAATTCTACTTTGATACAAGGTAGGCTATTTTGTTCAAAACTTAAATAGATTTGATCACACCTCTTGTTCTAAATTTTGTTTAACTATTTAATTTTCTGATTTTACTGTTTCATTCATTTTCTAAAGGAAATGAGTAAAGGAGGGAATAGCCCGATGTTGGATTTGAAGCTGAACCTTTCACCACCTAGGCCTAATCAACAGGTTGAATCGCTTTCGAATTCATCTTGGGATATGTCGGCAGACAGCTCATGTGTTTCATCGGAGCCTGAAGACATGAGTACTGTCAACTACCCCAGCTGCCCAGACACAACTCCTATGGTGCTAGTTGGCTGTCCTCGTTGCCTCATGTATATTATGTTATCCGAGGTGGATCCCAAATGCCCGAAATGCAAGAGCACAGTCTTGCTTGATTTTCTCCGCGAGGAAAACACCAAGAAGACAACAAACTGAAAGGAAGATCCTCGCTGGTTCTTCTAGTTGTTCTTCATTCAAAAACAAATGTTACTTTCTTGCCTAGCTAAGGTCTTTTTCATAATTTTGATCTTTATGTCTATCCAGCTTTACCTCTTTTTTATTTTCTAATTCTCTCTCTTCTGTTCAATCTCAGTTTTTGGTTTTGCTATCTTTGTTCAATGAAGTTCTTGTTTGAGAGCAGTACTTTGGTTGCCTACAAGACGGATCGCATACAATTTAGGTTTTTAATCATCAATACAGCTTCTTATAAAAAAATTTAATTGATCATGAGTACGTGTTTCTCTGATTCATGCCATGTTCTTTCTTCTCTTTTTTATTTCATGAATACAAGCCAAGTTCAGTCAGCCTATGTGTATGTAAATCTCTTTCAAGTTTAGTTCCTTAAAGATTTCCAATCTCTACATGAAATCTGTATAGTAATTACTGCATGCAATAGCATGGAAAAAGCACAGGAGTAGTAGTAAATAATTAGTTTCTGCAGCGTACTTTATCATCCCGACGGCGGTTTTTAAAAAAAAAACAATTTTGCGGTATTAAAATAATATTTTTTTTATTTTAATATTTATTTTTAATATTAACACATTAAAACAACTGAAAATTATTTAAAAAAAAATAAAATTTTATGTAAAGAATATCAAATAGACTTGAAGCGCCCAGATGAATCGGCAGTGGTGGCATTTGGTTCCATGGTAAATCAATCAAAAGCCCGTTTGCATCAAAATCAATGCACTCAACTGTTTCGTCGGGGTAGGTGAAACATCTTCTCTGATTTCCTGTGCGAACAACAAATAGTCAAATATCATGAGGCAGACACATGTAGATGTAAAATGATCTGCTGAATCTTTAAAATTAATGACAGGAAATATAAATGGAGCTATTGGTTGAGAGATTGCAATACATTGTGTAATATCTAAGCAAAACCAAAGTACATCTACTTTATAGTTTGGTTCACATGGGTGATCATCTGATAGATGAGAGATTTGAAAGCTCTATTTAATTTGTAGCATCCAAAGAATTTCTCAAGAGTGAATTCAACAAGTGTGAATGTTTGATAAATATTGTGTTTTTTTTATAAAAAAAAATTGAAATGCATGATATGGTTTATTCTAAAGTTGATTAATTATTTTTCCTGGCAACGAGAAAAAAATTATGGTACTAAAATTGTAATTAGCAATACTTACTCAATATATATAAAGACTGTGTAAAAAGAGAGAATCATATTATTACATCAAAAAGTGATAAATATATTTTTATCTTTTTAAAATTTAATTTTTTAATTCTTTCTTTTATTGAACAAGTATTCGTTGAATTATGCCATGAATTTTCTCCCTTGTAACTCTCAAGTGAGTAATTGTATATTTTAAAATCTGAACTCGAAACCTCAATTTTGAAATTAATTTGGAAATATAATTTAATTATTAATCAGGCCACAGCCAAGAGATTTGCGTATTCCATCTATGTTTACTGTTAATATTACCGACGGATATATTTCATCGATATTTTACAAAGAGTTCTGAAATATTTACTGTCCATGTCACAATCACTGGCGGCCAGTTCGTTGGTGATTTACTGTTGGAAATACAGACGGAATAAGTCTGTCGGTAAAGTTCTCGCGGGAAATTATTTTTTTTGGCGCGCTTTCCCTGTCTGTAAGACCGTCGGTGTTTGGGTTTTTTTTTCCTGACCGAAATAGCAACGGAAATGAGAACTACCGACAATCAATATTCTAACAGAAGAATTATGTCAGTGAGGCCATCAGTAAAAATATTACTGATGAATTGTGTATTTTACACCAACAGAATGAATCTGTCGATAAAACTGTTTAATGGTATAGTGGTATAATATTCCTCTAGCAATCATTCATACGTTGATGCAAAGCAAGAAATTTTAATTTATAATAAATCTCATTATCATTCTTTATACCTTGTATATTTTTTTTTAAAAAAAATGATTGAAATATGTGATATTTTTCATCAATTTTATGTCTTGGTTTTAGAATGCACTCTTGTTCCTAAAATCAAGCTGCAATGATCAAAGATGACTTCCAGGTCTCTCTACTTCACACACTTGTTCATATCAAACCCTCTATGCAAATAAATCCCTTCAACTGCTGAAGATCATTTACAGCATAAAACTTCTGGCCGTTCAACTGAGAAGAAAGTCGGATAAAGAGGCTAAGATCACACGAATTGGAATTAGGTAAAGGGTTTGATTGAAGTAGAGGGACCCTGTGTCCTTTTCAGTTGGTTCTTTTGCCCAGTATTCGTACCTCTATCATAAGAACCATTGTCGCATTTAACGATTTTACTGAAAGAGTATTGGTATTACACTCGCAGTTTGTCGGTAAGAATTTTATTGACAAGCTTACAAATAAAAACAATTCGTTGGAAAAATCTTTATTGATAATTTATGGTTTATCAGTAATAAATTTATCGATAAATTTGCAGATGGACAAAGCACGTCAAAAAAAATTACTCGCTTTATTATGTCGGTATTTCCCTTAGAAAATTTGCCCTATAACCGATGGAATACCATATGTAATTCCATCAGAGAGTGATATTTGCAGTAATTCGTTTCTAACTCTCTGGAATATACAAACATTAATAATATTTAAGAATATTTTTTTAAAAAAACATATATTTAACAGAAGTAGAAAAATAATTAAAATCAAATATATAAAAAAATTAAAATAATATAAAAATTATAAATTTAAACATTTGTACGTTCAAATACAATAAATCTAAAACAAAGACGGCGCTGAAGGAGGAGGAGGTTGGTCGTCGTTGGGACTATGGGGCCAATAAAGAGCAGCACATGGACCACCCATGTGTGATCTCATCTTCATTATCACTCGACGGAGTTCTTCATAATCCACAGTGATTTGTGCAAACATCCCATAGTGGTTCGTTGGAATCTTTCAAAAGATCAAAAAACATGGCCACATTTGCATTAGGTTCTTCATCTATGATTGCACATTGATATATCAGCATGACTCTGATTCATTTTCATTGCATCCATAATCATATTCCTATAAGGATTACTATTGTCATCTACAACTCCATACATGTTGCTAGCACTAGAAATTGACTTAATCATCCTCTCTACCATGGTATCGTGAGGAACACATGGTTTTCCGTGTGCATACTAACATATGTATTTCTCTATGAACTATTTTTATAGAAAATGTATCGTTACAACATCTAGATCGATAAGTTTTTTATTCTCACACCTCTTGCATGAGCATCTAATATTGCCTCCACTAATATTTCTCGGATTAGATAGTGTATAATTAATAAAACCTTGAACCCTATTATAATAATCTATCATTCGCAAACTCCTGGGGTAAATCTTGATACATCCATGGACGATAATTCATTAGTTATATCAAACCTATTTAAATAATGATGACAGCATGTATTAATTAACTATATGTGTTAACTAAATAAATTTACAAAAATATTGGTTTATCTCAATTTTATTCAATCTGTTTTAATAGTTCTCTTAATTAATTATCAATTATACATCTATATAAATTTAAATTTCTATATATTTACCGAAAATTACAACTCGACAATAAAATTAAAAAAATATAAAATCAACTCGTTAAATAAGTCATTATTTATTTCATCACAAAACATCAAAGTCAAAATTTCAACATAAATTTTATTAATTTACAAACAAATCATGTACAAATCATAAATTTATATAACAAAGCTGAAAGTAGCTATTACCATTGTGAA
>Ga0307515_10018030_pt1 | contig 12813 bp, 5 predicted proteins | sample 17_EM_MG_FD_194513 | JGI IMG/M metagenome (GOLD analysis project Ga0307515, IMG submission 194513) | Populus trichocarpa ectomycorrhiza microbial communities from riparian zone in the Pacific Northwest, United States - 17_EM | ecosystem: Host-associated > Plants > Roots > Unclassified | place... | reverse complement strand
ATTTATGTTGTATAACCCTTGGTACAACAAATACTTGGCACTTTCATAGCCCAACTGTATGGTATAACCGACACCTGTGCTATGAAAGGAACTTGATTTGTTGTTAACATAAGTTATAATCATGAATACCTGACAACATTTACAAGTATTAGCATTATTCGAATAAGATAACTAATGGAATCATGTTAATAATTTATAATCCGATTGGAACCTCCTTTGTGTGTGGTTTCCAGTTGAGTGATAAAAAGAGTTTATAGTATACTTGTTTGAAATACCATTAGTGGATCCTCTAACCTTGATAATTATTTTATCCTTGTTTAATCATTATATCAATATCACATCTCAAAGCTCTCTTCAACTCATTTTCTGTTATTATCTATTTCTTTATTTGTAGTTTATACAGTTAACCTCCATGTGGTTCGACCCCGGTCTTGCCGGGTTATTTATTACTTCGGCACTCCTACACTTGGAAGAAGACATCAACTCTTCGGTCGTGTCACCAATTCAATGTCTAGACAGTAACAGTTGGACAATAACAGTTCAATGTCTAGACAGTAACAGTTCGGGATTTAAACTGAAACAATTCAAATATAAATAAAGGAATGATAACTATGGTTGGACAATGAACAACAATATTAATGGGTGAAATGAGAAAAACATAAAATATTAAGAAATGACTGAAAGAAAGACTTATTGGTTGTTGATATGGTTATTATAAAACATATCCTTGAGTGAGGAAAATTTATGAGATAAACCTGTGATTTGCAGGAGGGACCACAGGCGTGGTGCAACAGAAGTAGTAGGGGAGCACAAGTAGAGCTTATATTGCAGGTAGGTGAATCACACCTATACTTTCTAGTTAAATTCCATGATTTAATATATTACCGATGTGAAATGTGAATTACTGAATGTATGTGTATTCAAGGTGAAAGGTTATTGTGTGAATTGCCAAGTGATGAAATTATCGCTAACAAAGAAAATATGAGAAGTGTGATTTGAGGCGTGAACTAGCATACATTTAGTGTATGTTAGGATCCCAGGTAAGGGGATCGCCACGTTTGGACTAACATACATTTAGTGTATGATAGGATCCCGGATAAGGGGATTGATGCAACCATATTATTCGATAGTTTCACCCACATTTAACTAGTGTTTTGCGTATGTTTTATATATAAAATGCCTTGATATTCTTTGTTTTATCTTTTGAAGGAATTGTTGGATGAAAGATGCAAAAAGGAGTAAATTGGAGGTAATTGAAAGATTTAACCTTCAGCCGATGTTTTGTGCAGAGCGTGAGTTCTAGAGGTCGAAATAAAGTGATTCTAGTGGCATTAAAAAGCTAACATCCATACCTTTCTAGACATCTAAGGCAAGAAAATAGAATAAGAAAGAGCATGGAAATCGCAGCCTTCAAAGTCAAATCTTGCAATCTGCTAGTGTTGACCTTCATTCATTCCGACTTGAATATCTGGAGCTAAAGAAGTCCAATTGATACAAAATTAATTGTTTTGGATTCTTGACTCAAAGGCCTATCAACTCTCCAAATGTCAGCCCAAAAATATGTCATATGAGGGAGATATGAGTTTTCAAAAATGACAACTGAATTCTGCCAGCAAACAGGTTTCGTGAAGAAACGAGTCCAAATTACGTTCCGAAGCATCTAAACTGATATCCAAGTTTTTATTTCAGCAATTTAGCTCCTCTAAGTCAAAGCTTGAAGATTTCATGCAAGGCTATTTCTCCTTTTTTAGAAAAATAGTTATTGAAGTACTTAAATGTAAACTGTCTACTTAAGGGATGATGTTTTTTGTAAAATAAAGATTAGGGTTTCCTAGGATATAAAAAGAATGAGAGAAGAGAAGGGGGGCAGCCAGACAAGAGGAGAAAAACACCCCCCTCCTCTAAGAAACCCGAAATTATGCATTCCTCCATCTTTTTTATTAGTTGTTCAACAAACATGCAAGGCTAAACTCTTTTTCTTGGTTGCAAGGACATGGAAACCTTCGAATTTCAAGAACTGTGAGATTTATTTTACCTTCTTTTCAATTTATATGATGAATATGTTTGTTCTCCTATGCTTATTTTTTCTATGATTTTTTATTTTAATTGCTAAAGCGGACTATAAGTTATTATTGTAGACAATCTATTGCTAAGTTTGATATCAAAACCGAAGTTGTGGTATATGAACTTGTGAAACAACTGAGTTTAATAATTGTGGCGGATCTATATTATTAATCTTAGGGAGAACATTCAATCAAATCAAACATAGTCTGCGAACAATTATGTTTTCTTGATTAATCAACTTATCTAGTTCTTAAGGCTACCATTGAATTAAATTACTAGTGTGGACACTTTGGTTGTTTGATAGTTAGGGTTAGTTATACGACGGATCCATTAACTAACCACTGTTAAAAGAGATAAATATTCAGAATATAATTTGATGTTTCGTTTCCATGATCAATTCTAATTTCTGTAGGTGGATGTGTGCTAACCAAGGTTTGTTCTCTTGATAATTTTCTGATTTTATTTAATTCTGCTTGATAGTTTTCTATTTTCTATTTTCTTTTGCTTTAGACTAGATAACATCCAAACCCCCCCAAATTGCATATCATCTAGCATAAAAATCTGACTTGAACCTTCCTCATGGGATTGACCCCTTGCTTGCTCTATGCTATCTTGTGTGTTGTGTTTTAAGCTAAGGTAATTAATTTGTGCGACCGCGACATCGCAACAAGGATCAAGCATGTATTGACTAGCATACATTTAGTGTATGTTAGGATCCCGGGTAAGGGGATCACCATGTACTGGCTAGCATACATTTAGTGTATGTTAGGATCCCGAGTAAAGGGATAACCTTGCATCGACTCTTACAGGGTGATGATGATGATACCAATGAAATTGATATCGTTAATGTGTTAAGCAGAAATAATCATGATTTATCTTATAAAATCTGGAATGGAGGTTGATAATGGGACAGGGAACAATTATTAATAGTTGAACAAGGAAGAGGTTCTAATTAAAACCAGAAGGGAGAAGTGAACAAAATATGAATGCATGTTACCCTTTTTAAATTGTTAGATATTCGTGTTGTTATATTTATTGTGATATTCATGTTTCAATAATATGTATTTTGTTTCAGGACCATCGCATGCACAACAAGAGTAGATCCTAGCTTATGTTCCCTTCTTGTAATCTAGGTTCTAGAGAGTATACCCTTGTATTTTGTAAACATGAAAATGTTTGTATAACTTAATTTGTATAATTAATGTTTAAACTTGATTAAATGAACTTAACTTTGTAGTTCATATAATCATATTTCATGTATGTGTATTTATATTTTTATCCATCCATAATGATATTTTGTTATGTAATGTATATCATAAATATTGTGGTTGATAGGTGTGATAATATTTGTGGGTTTCAAACCCATGATGATTGGGTCGGGATTGAGTTAGGAGATGCGAGTTATTAGAAGTGTAAACAGGTTACATGTCGATAACTTGGGACCTTCCGGTATATGGGAGACTCCGTTGAAATTTCGGTAGATTTTAATACCAAGACCATGAATATATATAGAAAAAAACATTTCATTACTCTATTTTTCGGTTGATATGAGATTGTTGTTTTTATACCGGAACAGTGGATGTTACATGGGGTGTTTGGGCGCTGGACCAAGGTTGTCCTTATCCCCTTTTGGGTTATCTTGGGCTGGTTTCTATTCCCATTCTCCCCTAGGATAGGCGAACACTAATTTTTGTTAGGTTTTTATAGTGTTGCTGCCAATTCAGAAATCGGCAACCAAAAACTGTGTCGCTGTCGATTCAGAAATCGACAGCGAAAACTGCGGCGCTGCCGATTCAGGCATCGAGAGCCAAACTGTGTCAGTGCCGATTCAGAAATTGACAGCAAAACTGCGGCGCTGCCGATTTAGAAATCGGCAGCCAAAATGTGTCGCTGCCGATTCAGAAATCAGCAATGAAAAACTGTGTCGCTGTCGATTCCGAAATCGACAGCGATGGTGCAATCATTTCTGGCTGTATTGTTTTTGGTGTTTACAAAAATTGAGTCGCATCTGACTCAGAAAACATCAATAAAAAACTGTGTCGCTGTCCATTCAGAAATCGGCAGCGATGGTGCAATCATTTTTTGCTGTATTTTTTTTGGTGTTTACAAAAATTGAGTCGTTGTTGACTCAGAAAACATCAATGAAACTGCTTCCTCGGTTGATGCTTGGATTTGTCAGCGCACATACTCACTGTTAATTCAGAAATCATTGATGAAAATTGAGTCTTTATCAACCCAGGAATTGTCAATGAAATCAATTTTACAGGTGACACATGGAATTGTCAGCGCACATATTCCACTATTGACACATAAATCGTCAATGAAATCAGTTTTACAACTGAAACATGGAATCGTCAGTGCACATATTCCACTATTGACATAGAAATCATTGACGAGAACTGAGTCGTTGTCGACTCGGGAATCATCAACGCAATTAGTTTTACAGCTGACGCAGGGAATCGTTAGCGCATATATTCTATTGTTGACACAGAAATCGTTTACAAAAACTAAGTCACTGTCGACTAAAAAATCAACGCAATCCATGTCGCTGCCAATTCAGAAATCATCAGCGACGATCAAGTCATTTTTGGTTTCAACCTTTCCCTTGGCTAAACATAAGGTTTACACTAGGCTTTCTCCTTATATATGTAAACCCCACATTGAAATTTATAGAAAACAAAAATGTTTCAATACTTATAGGGTGAATTCAAAATAGGTAAATAAAATTTGGAGTCAAATATTTTACGAAAGTATGGGAATAAAAACTAAAAAATGTTTAAGGACTAAAATGTTTAAAGGAAAGGATGAGGGATAAATGTTAAAGATGTTATGGAATGAAGGACTAAAGTACACAAAAAGGAGAAAAGTAATAAGGGAGTATAAATACATTGAGAAAAGGAGTTCATGACGTTTCTTCTCCCTCACATTCGGCCAGAGCACAAGAGAAAGAGAAAGGATCGGCCTCCCTCTCCTTGCATAGTTTTCCCACCTAAAAAACACCTTGCATGCATATACCCTAAACACCTATATAAGAGAAGAGTAATTAGGGTGTGCAGAGCCATAAAATCTTGAGGTTTGAAGGGCATAAGGGCCGGCTAGAACAGAGGTAAAAGGGGAAGGAAAAAAAAAGGAGAAGAAAAATCATCAAGAAAACACCCTCAATCCTTTGGTAAATTTGTGAGGTAAGGATAAACATTTGCTCTTTTATTGTTATTTTGATTCAATTTGAATCCAAACGGAGAAAACCCCAAAATAAATAATCTAGGGTTCCTAAAACTTAATGATTTTGAAAGACCAAGTGATGAAATTAGAAGGTTGAGATGAGAAATGAACATTTTCAGATTCCATGACAAAAGAAAATGACAAAAATTAAGGGAACAAACCCTCCTTAGGGCCGACCATGGAAGGAGAAAGAAAGAGAATAAAAATTTGATGTTAATCTTTGTTAATTATGACCTTACATGATTATCTTAAGGCTAAATCATGGGCTGAACACAAAAACTTAAATATGTTAATATGTTTCTTTTATTTTGGATATGCAAGTATAGAAATGTTGTTAGTGCTAGCTTAAGAGATTGATATGTGTATTAAAATTGTGTCAACATATAAATATGATGAGTTAATGTATTGATTTGCATGAATAAATTTGAGGGAAATGTGAACTACATGTTTTGACCTAGACGAAAAAATTTATAGAGGAGTATTTCAATCTTATTTTGTGCTATTTTGTGAATGTCTTGTACTCCATAATGTGAATTGATGGATGATGTAATATGTAGAATTGTTTTGAGCATATTTTCCAATTTCCTTTTGCTTTTGAAATAATTATGTTGAACCTTAAGATTGTGTAAGGTGTTGTGCTATAAAGATAATGATTAAATTCTAGCCCCTAATAGACTTTATATGAAAGGAAGTCCTATGTGAGACATTGAATTGGTGCCTAGATATATGGACACAAATCTGGACAGTTTTAGTGACTAGAATTACAGCTAATGTTAGACATAAAAGATAATGGAAATTGCTACATATTTTCATATGAAAGTTGTAGAGAGATAAGTTAGCTAACATTTTGCACTAGTCTTGCCTCAATTGAAGTTATAGAACTCCTTATATGAGCAAAATATTGTTAAGTGGTCAAGTTGTTCGTAACTGGATAGTTTTGAAGATTGGAATTCCAGTTAATATTAGACATTGAAGATGACAGAAATTGTTATAACTTTTCATATGAAAGTTGTAGAGAGATAAGTTAGCTAACATTTGGCACTGGTCTTGCCTTAATTGGAGCTATAGTTCTCCAGATATAAGCAAAATACCCTTAACTGTCTAGCCTATAGAAGCAATCCCGGGGAGACTGTTGCGATATCGCGGTCACACAAATTAATTACCCAAACTTAAATAAATAAGATAGTATAGAGAAAACAAGGGGTCGATCCCACAATGAAGTTTTAGTTCAGATTTTTATGCTAGATGTTATGCAATTTGGGGGGTGGGTTTTGAGATTATCTAGACTATAATAGAATTAAACAATCAAGCAAAATTAAATAAATTAGAAAACTATCAAGAGAACAAACCTTGGTTTCAAGTAAACATTCACCAATGGAAATCATAACCGATCATTGAAAAGAAACATCAATTTATATTCTAAACATTAACTTTTCTTAACATTGGTTAGTTAACAGATCTGTCGTATAACTAACATTAACCAACAAACAATCACATTGTCCGCACTAATAATTTAATTCAATGACAGCCGTAAGAACTAGATAAATTGATTAATCTAGACAACATAATTGTCTGTAGTTCATGTTTGAATGTTCTCCCTAAGATTAATAATGTAGATTCGCCACAATTATTAATCTCAGTTGCTTCACAAGTTTATATACCACAACTCCGGTTTTGATAGCAAACTTAGCAATAGATTGTTCACAATAATAACTTAAAGTCCGCTCTAGGAATTAAAATAAACAATCAAAGGAAATAAGCATAGGAAAACAAACATATTCATTCATCATATAAACTGAAAAGAAAATGTAAAATAAATCTCACAGTTCTTAAAATCCGAAGGTTTTTGTGTCCTTGCAACCAAGAAAAAGAGTTTAGCCTTGCATGTCTATTGAACAACTAATCAAAAAGAAAGAAAATGCATGAATTCGGGTTTGTGGAGGAAATGGTGTGTTTTTCTTCTCTTCTGGTTGCCTCCCTTATTTTCTTTCTCTCTTTCTTCTTATTTCCTAAGAAACCCTAATCCCTTTTCTACAAAATAGTCCTTTCATAAGTAGACAATTTATACTTAAGTGTTTCAATAACTATTTTCCTAAAAAAGAAGAAATAGTCTTGCATAAAATCTTCAAGCTTTGACTTTTGACTTAGAGGAGCTAAATTGCCAAAATAAAGACTTGGATGTCGGTTTGGATGCTTTGCGAAGTACTTTGGACTTGTTTCTTCACAAAACTTGTTTACTGGCAGAATTCATATGTCATGTTAGAAAAATCATATATCTCTCATATGAGATCTTTTTCTGCTGAAATTTTGTAGGCTGATAGGTCTTCAAGTCAGGAATCCAACACAATTGAGTTTGCATCAAATGGACTTCTCTAGCTCAAGTTATTCAAGTCGGAATGGTCGAAGGTCAACACTGGCAAAATGCGAGATTTGTCTTTGAAGGCTGCGATTTCCATGCTTTCTCTTTTTATTTTTCTTACAATATATGTGTAGAAAGATATGGATGTTAGCTTTCTAATTCTACTAGAATCACTTTGTTTCAACCTCTAGAGCTCAAGCTCTACACATAACATCGATCGGAGGTCAAATCTGCCAATTATCTCCAATTTACTTCTTTTTGAATCTTACATTCAAAAGTGCCTTCAAAACATAAAAGAAAGAATATCAAGGTATTTTATATATAAAACATAGGCAAGATACTAGGAAAATGTGGGTAAAACTATCAAATAATATGGTTGCATCAAAGACAAAGGAGCTTCAAAGGCAAGTAGATGAGCAAATGATGAAAGGGTACATTCATGAGAGTATGAGCCCTTGTGTTGTGCTAGTGTTATTTGCGCCTAAAAAAGATGGGACTTGGAGGATGTGTGTTAACTGTCACACCATCAACAACACAACAATAAAGTATAGACATCATATCCCTAGGCTTGATGACATGTTGGATGAGTTGTATGGATCATGTATTTTCTCTAAAATTGACTTAAAAAGTGGGTACCAAGAGATTGGGATGAAATAAGGTGATGAATGGAAATCAACATTTAAGACTAAACATAGTTTGTATGAATTGTTAATCATGTTGTTTGAGCTTAGAAATGCACCTAGTATGTTCATGAGGTTGATGCATCAAATTTTGTGTGCATTCATTAGTAAGTTTGTGACTGTGTACTTTGATGACATCCTAATTTATAGAAAGAACTTAAATGAACATCTTGATCATTTGCATAGTGTGCTTAGTGTATTGTGTAATGAGAGATTGTATGCTAATCTCAATAAGTGTACCTTTTGCATGAAGAAAATTGTGTTTCTTGGATATGTAGTAACTGCACAAGGTATTGAGATGGATGAAGAGAAGGTTAAGGCCAATCAAGATTGCCATACACCTAAATCTGTGAAGGACTATAGTACTATTGCAACACCTTTAACTAAAATTGTGAAAAAGTCAGATTTAAATAGGATGTAGAACATGATAAAGCTTTTAATTTGTTGAGGGATAAACTTTGTGTTGCGCCTATTTTAGCTTTACCAGACTTTAAAAAAGCTTTTGAAGTTGAATGTGATGCTTCAAGCATAAGTATAGGAGCTATGTTAATGCAGAATAAGAGTCCCATTGCATATTATCAGTGAGAAACTTAATGGGACAATCTTGAATTACCCTACATATGATAAGTAGCTCTATGTCTTGGTGAGAAATTTAGAAATGTGATATTGTTACCTGTGGCCTAAGGAGTTCGTGATATATTTAGATTATAAATCATTAAAGCACTTGAAAGGACAAGGTAAGCTGAGTAGAAGACTTGCCAAATAGGTTAAATTTATTGAAATTCTTCTATATGTGATCAAGTATAAGTAATGGAAAGAAAACATTGTAGCTGATGCACTTTTATGTAGGTATGTTATTTTGTCCATTGTAAATGCTAGATTTCTAGGATTTGAACACATAAAAGAATTATACTAGGATAATAATGATTTTGCTAATATTTACATTGCTTGTGAAACTTTAGTTTTTACGAAGTTCTATAGACTTGATGGATATTTGTATAAAGAGAATCGTTTGTGTGAAACATTAAATTCTATGTGTAAATTGCTTGTACGTGAATGATGCAACCATATTATTTGATAGTTTTACTCATATTTACCTAATATTTTTCCTATGTTTTATATATAAAATGCCTTGATATTCTTTATTTTATGTTTTGAAGGCACTTTTGGATGTAAGATTCAAAAAGAAGTAAATTGAAGATAATTGGCAAATTTGACCTCCGATCGATGTTTTGTACAGAACTTGAGCTCTAGAGGTTGAAACGAAGTGATTCTAGTGGCATTAGAAAGCTAACATCCATACCTTTCTGTAAATATATGGCAAGAAAAAAAAACAGAAAGAGCATGGAGATCACAACCTTCAAAGACAAATCTCAAATTATGCTGGTGTTGACCTTTGGTCATTCTGACTTGAATATCTTGAGCTAGAGAAGTCCATTTGATGCAAACTTAATTTTATTGGATTCCTGGCTCGAAGACCTATCATCATACCAAATTTAAGTAGAAAACAAACTCATATGAGAGAGATATGATTTTGTAAGATGTCACATGAATTATGTCAACAGACATGTTTTGTGAAGAAACAAGTCGAAATTACTTCCCAAAGCATCCAAACCAACATCCAAGTCTTTATTTTGGCAATTTAACTCTGATAAGTCAAAGACAAAGTTTGAGGATTTTATGCAAGGCTATTTCTCCTGTTTTTAGGAAAATAGTTATTGAACTACTTAAATTTAACTCTGATAAGTCAAAGACAAAGTTTGAGGATTTTATGCAAGGCTATTTCTCCTGTTTTTAGGAAAATAGTTATTGAACTACTTAAATGTAAATTGTCTATTTAGGTAAGGACTATTTATTAGGAAAGAGATATCAGGGTTTCCTATCAAATAAAAAGAAAGAGAGAAAGGAAGAGGGAGCGGCCAACCAAGAGAGAAAAAACACACCTTACTATAAGAAAACATGAAAGCATGCATTCTTCTTTCTTTTTTATTAGTTGTTCAATAGACATGCAATGCTAAACTCTTTTTCTTGGTTGCAAGGACACAAAAACCTTCGAATTTCAAGAACTGTGAGATTTATTTTACCTTTTCTTTTCAGTTTATATGATGAAAGAATATGTTTGTTCTCCTATATTTATTTCCTATGATTGTTTATTTTAAATGCTAGAGCGGACTCTAAGTTATTATTGTGAACAATCTATTGCTAAGTTTGCTATCAAAACTGGAGTTGTGGTATATAAACTTGTAAAGCAACTGAGTTTAATAATTATGGTGGATCTATGTTATTAATCTTAGGGAGAACATTCGAACAAATCAAACATGAACTGCGGACAGTTATGTTGTCTAGAATAATCAATTTATCTAGTTCTTAAGGGTGCCATTGAATTAAATTACTAGTTTAGACATTATGGTTCTTTATGGTTAGGATTAGTTATACAGCGGATCTATTAACTAATCAACGTAACAAAAAATAAATATTCAGAGTATTAATTGACATTTCGTTTCCATTATTAGTTCTGATTTCTATAGGTGGACATTTACTTGTGACCAAGGTTTGTTTTCTTGATAAATTTCGGTTTTCTTTTATTTAGCATTGATTGTTTCTTTCTATTTACTATAGCATAGCATAGATAACTTCAACCCCCCCGCCCCAATTGCATATCATATAGCATAAAAATCTGAACTAAAACTTCCTCATGGGATCGACTCCTTGCTTGTTCTATACTATCTTGTTTATTTAAGCTGGGGTAATTAATTTGTGCGACCGTGACATTGCAATAATGAAGCATGCAAGGAAGACTTATTAGGCTATAACACCTTATAAACTAGGAAAAATCAGATTTAATATCTTTTATTTTCTTTGTTAATTACGGCAGCAACTCTGAACCTTTATTTTGGGCTTGTTTAATTAAGGGTTTGAGTCTGATTGTAAGCGGGTTTTACACAAGTACACAACTTGGGTCCATAAGGGTTTAGAAGCTTAAGTTTTAGTATTTATAGCTTTCTTAACAGACGTGAATGTGTTAGACTTCTAAATAATAAACTTGTTGTTTTTGCCACAAACCTTGTTTGTGTGTTGGTGAGATATTCTATCTTCTTTGGTTCTCTAAAGAACTGAAAATGACTTATCGAAGAACACATGACTTTGTGACATCATTCTTATACTTCTCGTTCACAAATCAATATTCATTGGGTAGGGGTTCATTTGCAATAGTGCTGGTGTTTAGATACGAGTTATATTTGTGTCACATTCCCATTAAATCTGATTTACTTGACTTTCTGGGAATTGATGTCTTAGCATATGGGTTGCTTGACCGCGTGATCAAGAGGTTTGCATCAATCGATATATGTTATTTTCTCTTGAAATAGGTGGCTATGCGCAGCATATGTTCTGGTTTCTTAAAGAAAAAATCATATTGTGTTATTGAATTTTAAGAATTAATTAGAGACACATTCTTAGGGATTGACTTGCAAACTATGAGAATGTGGCAATGAAATTTTCATTATTTTGTTAGTTATAGGGATTCATTGCCATTTTGTGCCATCTTATCAAGGTTTCTAACTGTTTTTGAGGTTTTGTCTCTTTCTTCATACAGATTATCTTTTTCCTGATCATTCTGGACTGCATAATATACCACTGTTCATTTGTCACTGGAATGGTGATCTTCTATGTTAGCAACCTTATTCTCGTCACATATTCAGTTACAAAGTATGCTTGGCACTTAGAACATTCCCAAAATGCTGCAGGACTAGCTGATGCAAATCAGGAAAAGGATTCCCATAGTTCCGTGATCAATGCCTCCGTAAACATTGGAGCTGCTGGAATTCTGTTTCTTTCCTGTTATTGTTTTTCTAGTTTATTACTTTTCTAGTTAGAGTTGGAGATTTATTACTTTCCTGGTTGGAGTTGGAGATTGTATGTTTGGATTACTATTTAAGGTAGGATGAAAATAATGCAGAGGACAGTTATTTTGGCCATCTTATGAATTTGAGTTGAGATTTTCTGGGAGTGATTCCAACAATACAGGGAGATTCTGTGTTTCCCCTGTTCTTGATTTCAGCGTGAGGTTGAACCGAGAGAGTTGGCACCACTAGTACTCCGTGATATATTTCTTGCAAAAGCAGTTTCTCTAGCACTACGAGCCATACAAATTCGTCACGGGATTCCCCATAAAAGCACCTTGTATTGGCAGTTTTTAACCAGCAAAGTTTCACAGATCAATTATCTATGCTATAGACTTTATCTATGCTATCTTCTTCTTCTTCTTCTTCTTCTTCAGTTTTGGTTAAGTTTAGCTTTGCAATAACACCAATCTTGCTTAATTAATATTTCATGAACTGCCTCTAATAGTTCCATGACCATAACATCATATGTGTTTCTTTTTATTTTCTTGTCTTTAACCATGTATGATTGGCTGAAGGTAATCTTAGATTTTTCTTCTTCTTCTTGTTTTTTTTTTTTTTTTTTTGGTAATTGTATATTTGGATT
>Ga0307515_10018029_pt1 | contig 12814 bp, 7 predicted proteins | sample 17_EM_MG_FD_194513 | JGI IMG/M metagenome (GOLD analysis project Ga0307515, IMG submission 194513) | Populus trichocarpa ectomycorrhiza microbial communities from riparian zone in the Pacific Northwest, United States - 17_EM | ecosystem: Host-associated > Plants > Roots > Unclassified | place... | reverse complement strand
CTCAGTTTGAATTCTTATTGGCTTGCCACGTCTTGCTGTCAGCAGTATTTATTAACAACATGTTGTCCTTTTATATATATATATATAAAAAAAAGAGCCTCTGGAAGCATATGCCTTTTTTCGATTCTTTATTTAACTTGACAACGCGTGAAAGAATAGTGAGTGGGTCTAGCTAGATTTTGTGCACAGTTTTAACCGGGTTTCTGTGGGAATAGAGAATCTAGCATTATAATAAGGCTGGTTGGATGTTAACCTTTTCCTCAACTCTTTAGGGATAAGATATTGGTTTTTCCTGATATTCCTCAGGAATTCCTCTTCCAGAATTAGGAGCTGTGATCTTTAAAACTTTGCTGTCCCTGTACTGCTTTTTTCAGCCTTTCTCCGGAGAACATCTCTTTCAGTGATTCAGTTATATATTGCTGAATTGGCTTTTTATATATGAGGAGCTTGTTACTTTTAATCTTTAAAATGCAAAAAATTATTCTGGATTGAGCCAGGAAGATGGATCGTATATATGATGATTAAGGGCCTGTTCTGATATGCCTGTCCTCCTGATTACGAACAAAGAAGATGCGATGTTCCTGTAACAGCAGCTGGCTGTGTAGAAGTTGAACTCTTTATGTAACATACAAAGAAAAAGGAAACAGTATTATGGAATGGATAATGGTAATGGTCTGATATGGAAACGAGTTCAGATCATTGATCTTTTTCATATCATTGCAGCTCAACCTCCCTCCCCCCAGCTTCTTACTGGGTCCTTCAGAAAAGGTTACTGCTAGCTTGATAAACATTATCTCACAAAGTTTGTCTATCCAAGATTATAAATAAGGTTATATAATATTCTGTCACTGTGCTTGTTTTGTATATGTTGCCATTGTGGGTTCTGCTACCATTGTGCTGCTGAATCAATCATTAGAAGCCTAGTGCAAGCCCACCTGTGTATATTTATCGATTTCTTAATTATCCACACAATGGGTATTAAAAGCTCCTAAGCAACACGAGCAGTACGGTCATTTTTATTAACCTTTCTCGGTAAATGACAAAGCAATCAACTTTCATAATAATCTTCTCTGCAAGTTGCATAAGAAAGCACTAGCCCCTCAATTCTATCTTCAATAGGTTTAAAAATAAAAACCGCAAGGCAAAAACCATTTATAAAAGCTAATAAATTGTTAATATGGTTTTTTTGAATGATATAAATATGATTTTTTTTATAAAAGAATTTATTTTAACAATTTATTTGTATTTTAATATATTTAATATTAATATTTTTTTATTTTTAAGAAAAGCTATTGAGAAAATTTTAATTGGTGAAAGAATGAATGAATTTTTAAATGATATATTTTAATGTTTCATGTAGAAATGGATTTTCTTTGACAAGAAATCATTTTGACTCTTCATCTAACTATTCCATTTAAATTACAAAATTAGAATAGAAAAGCCAAAATTAAGATTATTTTTTTTTATTTTGTTTTTTATTCTTCGTTTAGATCCCTAAGTCGCCTTTCCTTTCTTTTTCTTTTTTTTTTTATAATAAAGATAGAAACTTTTAATAATATGTCGGTCACTCTTTCTTGGAATCATTTTGAATTAGCTACGCATAGGTCATGTTTGTATTCAGTTTGTCGTGACATGCATCTAGCAAAAGGCATGGTTTAGGTTCCACCACAATATTGGCCTGAAATATTTTAATGGTGATTCTCTCTAAAAAACCTTGGTATAAGATCTTCCAAACGGGATAAACAAGGGTAAAGATAATGTTACTGATCAGTACAAGTTGTAAACACAGAGGGCAATTTTTTTTTCCTCTCCAGTTGAGCTCATATCGTGGAGTTGGTCATTTGATGGGATCAGCACAAGAGATAAAATAAATGGAAGTATGGTATGAAGACTGAAGTGACTCGACAAGTTTTGTTGGTGTTGATCAATTTTGACTTCATCTCCATGAAAGTCACCCACTAGTGTAACTTCAACTTTCCATGGAAAAGGAAAGTCCAATGATGATATGCCGTTACTTTAGTTATAGTAACTCAATTCACTAGTTATAACAACACTTCTAGTTTCACACATGGCTTGTCTTGGATCTCTTCTAAAATCAATCTTCTTCCAACAGTTGCTCCTTGAATGTCAACACTTGTCACTTCGTCTTCTTCAGTTTTTCGCCTTTATTTTTCCTGCAATATTAACCGCACAATGATCTCTTTGATTCTTAGCAGTCCCTTTCTCCTAACTATAGACTCTCTCTGCATAGTACTCTTCGGCCTTGCCTTGGACCAGAGTCCACAGTGCTCGAGTCCAATAATGATCTTTCGGTGTTTCTGGAATTGAACTTTCTAGTTAAAATAACAGCACATGGCTTCTCATTATTATGCCAGATAGCATACACGGTTCCATCACTAAATCTTCCAAAATATCACATTCTAAAGGGCCAAGACAGAACATAAAGGTAAAGGTATTGTGACGGGGCTTATGAAAAATCTCACACCTATCAAACAAGTCATTTGTTTAGTTTAAAGAACTTTTCAATGCTTAAGTTAGCATTGTAATGGAAGAGAAGATTTTTTAAAAATGTATTGTACGTGTGTTTACGCGAAGACGTCAGGAAAAAGATGATTAAATGTTGAAGGAGAAGAGAAGTGGGCTAAGAAGTTTGAATTTTTCACTTATGGTTCATAGACATTAATATAGGCACGAGTCACACTAATTTGAATGGAAACATGGGGGAGAGAGGAGAAAACACTACAATTAATACCTATTTCAGAGACCGTCGTTTGGGATAATAATTCTTAATAGCTTGTAATCTACTGTTGAGTATAAATGATGATGTCACAAGGATCATTCACCTGAACATATCATAACACTATTTTATAAACTCAGTTACAACATAGAAACATGTGAGATGCTCGATATCAATTATATGGAGAGCAGGTGGAATAGTTTAGGTATTATTCAGGATGAATGATCATAAGCGTCAAGGTGTGTTTGTCAATTTAGGCTTGAGCTTTCCCAAAAGTCATGGTTAGTTTTATACACAGCGTGTTATCTTCCTCTTCTTTTTTTCTTTTTATTTTTTAATGGATGACTGAGTTAGTTTACGTGTATTTTAACTAATTTTTTAAAAGTTTAAAATTAATAATTATATAAATATCTAATGATTCTAAAATTTATAACACTTAAACTAATAACCTTTAAAAATTCAAATTTAAAACCTAATCAAATGACACTTCTCTTCTCATGTTACATAACGTGTTATCTGATTGAGCTTTGTGAATGCTCCAAGTACTGTCTAACACCGTCTAAAAACAAATCGTTAACTTAATGGGTTAACTAGGGTTTTTAGAGAACTGGGTCGTCCTTTTCATATCCAACATAAAAAAAAGCCACTTCATATTTACAAGGCCAGAAAAAAGGTGATTTGTACTTGGATCCTGGATGCTCGGAAAAGCTTGTTGACCTATTAGGATTCTGAACTTGTATCTATCATGAACATTGGCTTGTATTCAGTGAGATGGGCCAGCTGATCTGGAGTATAAATCCCGAGCCCATCATATTGAAAATGAGACGAGCATTCACTGATTAATTGGGAGAGATTGGAGAAGCAGCTCCCCTAAAACCACGATGGATAAATAGATAGATGATCTTCCTACATCCTATAATCTTATTTGCCGTAAAAGGATCCAAATCCTATTGGAGGAGGTTTTGTTAAAGATCTGGGCCACCCTGTAAGAGAAATTATTCGTTTCGGCCCACCATGTCTCATATTTTTGCCCAAAAGGAACATTGCCAAACTGGCCCAGCAAAATCCATAGTAATTAGCCTTGGTTCTAGTTACTACAACCTTTTAAGTTTGAATTAACTCCATAGTAATTAGCAAAGCGGACCGCTTGCGTAGGAACACATAATTATGGTACAGCAAGTTCCTAGAAAGTCAGATCTATTCTAACGTTAACATTCTTTTCAGTAAGATGCCCTAGCGATTGTTACTTCAGTTTATCGTACCACTAATGATAATTTATTTCTCGCTGACGCTAAACATAAACAGTTAAAAGATGATTGTTAGTTTACGGAATTTATTTCTCGTTGTGCTGTGAAACACAAACTAGAAAAAGACACAGTAACACAAACTAATAACACATACCCATTACACACTTGAGCCGGGTGGGTTAGATTTTGATCCCCAGAATCTTATGATTGTGTGATTAGATCCTAAATCAACCAAAAATAAACTCGCCCTTTACTACCATTTTGCCCTTCAAGCTCTAAAATATGAAAGATGTCACATGTTGCGTTAGTGAATCTAAAAATTATCCACATGAAGCTCATGAATGCATGTATAATTTCGTTGTTCATCTTTTCATAGACATTGAAAAAAATTGAATATTCTCAAGGAAAAAAAATAGATAAGCCCAATTGGTAAAACAACAAGAACCAAATTCTTTGATCAAAATATAAAGATTTAAAAATCTTTTCTAACAAAAGAAAGCAAAAGGAGTGGAAAACTCGAAATCTGCAATTAGAGAATAGCAGATTGAGAGAAAAAATAATCGTATTACTATAGTGAGAATAAAGATCATTATCAAATCATTGATGGGAGAAAATTACCACAAACAATATCCATACTAGTTATTGGAGGATGGCCAATTGAACATGAGAGGATCGATAAAATTACAAGAACTATATAACCAATCTAGCTAGCAATTTACGTGAATATTAGTGATAATAATTTTATATTTAAAAATGAATTTCTCAAATAAGATGAAATGGATCATTTGTCCACTCATTGATCACTTGGATAAAAACCACAGCAGACAAAGCAAGACGGGCTGCTATTATAACTTGATTCAATATTTTTAAGGGTATTTTGTGTATTTATTGATTTTATACGAACAACAAATTTATACAAGTTGATATCCTTAAAGAAAGAAAGAAGGTTGGAAAGGTTATCAATAATAAAAAAAAAAAACAGCTTGGAATTTCACGACAAAAAAAACTAGATAAAGCTAAGCAAGAAAATAATCATAAAGAGTTAATTGACGAGAGAGCACTTGTATGACTTGTTGTTAACAGTGTTATTTTCTCAAAAATTTTATTAATCTGTGTTAGAAGCCCTAAAATTTGTTGAAGGTGTGACCTGTTGTTTCCCGGAGACGTATCTAGCTCCGCTCCTTGCCACTCGCTATAGATTCCGACTCTTCCGAAAAGAGATTCGTTTTGGATTAATTTGAGTTCATTCCGTCACACAGGCGTCTAGCTTCGGTATTTGCCAGCGTATCATTGCAGTCTGAGATACCCCATCTCAAGCCACCAATCTTTGAAGCTGCCAAAACGTGCCCTTTGTGGAGTACACATCCCAAAGCACCAGCAAACCATGTTGCCCGTGCATGGTCACGAACGAACAGCAAATGCCCACTCATTCTTCTTTTACACAACACACCTGACAAACCCGTGTGGGCGTGGTGATTCTTTTACAGGGATTAGCTCGAGTAGAGCATTTCTCAAAGCACGCCAAGCAGAAATTTGAAACAATAATACAAGTGAAAATCTCCGTGTATTTGTCAATAGAAAACATCCCAAAATTCTAACCGGTAACAGCAATATTTCCAACATTGAAGCAGGTGAAATACAAAGTCACCAAACGGTTAAACCTTAAGCTAATTGCCCCAGGCGGCAGAAAAAAGACGAGTGGAAGTGCTAAATTACAGATGGGAAAGCAACTTATTACAGGACAAGGGTCCAGATTAAAATTAAACTCAAACACTCTTTACCCAAATGGCAAAAGGAAGGATAAATCTATGAACAGCACGTGGCAGTAAAATGACAGGGACATCGATTTCATATACAGCTCTACGCAGCAACTACCCTCGCTGGATCCAGTGGTATCACAGTATCTGGAAAGTCTGTTCTTGGTCCAGCAAGGGAGTAATATGCAAGTATGTGGGCTGGATTCTCAGACACAATATCTTCTCCTGCGTTATTAACCGTCGCGACCCTTCTAGAAGGAATCAATTCAATGTTCCAAAATGGGCGAACCATTGTTAAAAGATCACGATGACCATTAGAGGTTTCTCTATAACCATGCACCCACAAGTACCTCAGAGAAGTCAGTTGCAAGGCAGCTCTAGCCAGTGCACGCTCGGTGAAGCAACAGGCCCTCATTTCAAGTTTTTGCAGACTAGGACAGCCCATAGAAAATGCCAAAAGCCCCTCATCAGATTCCCCAACGCTACCCAGAATCATCCATCTCACATGTCTGCTGTACTGTCCAATATATCCAAGACCTACATCAGTCAAACCCCCTGATCGGAGATACAGACCGAACCTTTGGAGCTTTTCACAGCCCCTCAATAGAGCTCGGACTCCATTGTCAAGTGGCAGATCTGTAATCCTATCTTCTTGCTCAAGTAAGACCAGGCGAAAATCATTGAGGTTCTTTGAGTATGCACCCATATGTTCCAGAGCTGCATTGCTAATATCAGAAACATAAACAGCTATGTACTCAAGTTCTAGGCAGCCCTGAGCTAAGGCGATTAGTCCTCTTTGTGATACCCGGCCATCTACATCCTCCATTTCCTGCTCATCAGCACCACGCTCTATTCTAAGCCTCTTTAGTCGCTTACAACTCCGGGCAAGAGCTTCCAGCCCTCTATCTCCAATAACATTTCTTGTCTGCCAATTTAAAACGCAAGGTTAAATGTATAAACTTAAAATACATGCACAAATCCCAAATAAAGTTCAGCATGCAACAGAGTATAAGAATCCCCTTTTTCAGTAATAAATCTGGTATATTCTCATCATTCAAAAGAACTTCAAATCTCTTTCTTGTACAATTAACACAGGATTCCTTCAAACCAAAGAGAAGTTCAAAATTATGCTAGAAGCACAAAGGGAAAATTCTGGCATTAGATGTTCTTCAGGAAAAAAAAATCCACATTAAAAATGTCAATAAGAAAATATAGAATCGAGTTAAGATCTACTTTATGTTACAGATTACATGACGGGTCAAGTTAGCTTCTTTCAACCTACAATTTTATCATGGGCAATTATGATATTATATTGCTAAACAAATCAAAATTCCTTCCTAAGTTATTTTCTCCTCATACTTTTGAATTGAAGAGGGGTAGTTTGATTAGACTAAGATAAGGTGGTCATGTTATTTCTAGAATGCGACCAGTCTAATCCACACATTTATTTGATGAATAAATAAGAAACAACAGATTCTGGAGGATCAAGAATACAAAGAAGAGGAAACAGAAGCCTAATTGAGAAAGCTGTTTTCTAAGGGACAAAGCCATTGCAGAAAGGGGATGGTAAAATGAAGACATGATTCCAGACAAATTATGAATGAAGACAGCAATTAAAGGTAACAAAGAGTTGAAACATATCTATGACTGTACCTCAAGAACTTCTAGGTTGGGGCACCTTTGGACTAAAACACAATGATCTTCTGTGCCAAGCAATACATAGAGGAGATCCAACTTTTTGAGCAGGGATGCAAAAGGGAACACTATTGACATTACATTCTTCTCCATATAGCTGAGACCCAAACGGCATAATTTTGGGGGGAATACGACAGCAGAGTACTTCCCTGGTTGATCTGGCTCATTGAAGGAACCTCCACAAAATTCTTCTATAGCAGATGCAGCACGAAAGAAACCAACAAGTTCCAAGATTTCACAGTCGCTAATCTTCACAGATACTAATGAACGACAGTTCTTGGCAAGAAGCTCAAGATCTTCCAATCTGACTTTGGTAAGATCCGTCATGTAAAAATTTAGAGTCTCGAGAACTGTATTGTTTGTAGCGAGCTCATGGAGCCAGTCACCGTCTTTCTCATAAGCTATTGCACTCTCTTCCAAAAATAATGTTCTCAATTGCCTGAAGAAACACATGATAACAATAAATTAAATGCATCATAATCGATATGTTAAGATCCCCAAACCCAAAGGCAATGGAAAAGGGAGGGGGAGGCGGGTTGGAATTATGATTAATAATGCCTCAGATAACAAGAATACAAGCAGAGTATGCTCCTGGAGGACTTAAAGCATTAGTGTCACTAGAACAGGATCCAGACCATGTAGGAAACATTAAAAGATCCTCCAGCTCTTACTCCATTGCTCTGGTATTTTATTTTCCTTTATCACAAACTGTAGGCAATAGCCACAGCCAACCCCATAGTATTACAACTTATACAAATCAGAAAGTCCATTATAAACAATTGACTTGTTGATTCTACTTTATTGACAATCCTGAGAAAACAAAGCCATGCAAGTTGGAATAAGGCATGAGGATATTGAATCTGGAACAAACTCACTCTGGCCAATGTTATATGGATTGCAGTTATCAAGTAAACATTCAACATGTTCAAAAACAAAACTACCCAGATAGTCATGTTTACAAGCATGATGAATTTCGTTATATAAACCTTCAATTCTCCACCTCACGCAAATAACCAATTCATATAAGCATTTTATAAATTTCCTTAAAATCACGCATTCATGGTTTGTTAAAACAGAGCATAGCTGCTCAATGTTCCAACCAAACCAAAGGGCAAAAAAACCACAACTCTTGAAAAACAGTCACAGCTTGTTCATTAACAGTAACATTAAATATAATTGCAGTATTAGGCGCACATAAAATCTTAATACCATCAATAATTAATGAACCCGATACTGAAAAGGCCCAAAATAGAATTACCTGCAAGAGCGACCGATGTGCGAAAGGCCATCAGTGGAAAACCCAGAGCACTTGTCAAGCTTCAAAACCTGCAAAACTTTCCCTCTAGAACTAGCAAGCAACTCTAGATCCGAATCTTTAACAATCATCCTCCTAAAATGAAGCGATTTCAAGCAATTAAAACTCTCCGCTATTTCATTAACCCATGGAGTCACAAACCCTCCCCAATCGTCCGGTATCAGATTAAAAAACATAGCAGCCCGTGGCTTCCCTTTCATCTTTAATGATTCGAGGTGCTTAAAACGACGTTGTAATCGATCTGGACTTGTACTGTAACATAAAGCTATTGTCACGTGCTTTCGTGTTAGCGCATCTAGCTCGTACCATCTCCGGCAAACTAACGAAACAGCGTCGCGGTCCCGCGGGTCGTGTATGTATGGCATCACGCATTCTAGTACGACGTCGGACATCCCTCCTCCAACCCCGCCTCCGCTACAATTCAAGTTATTCATTTTTCTGTTCTGAATTTCTTCCATTGAAATTTAAAAAAAAACAAAAGAAAAGAAAGAAGAAAAAAACAGAACGCCAAAAAGATAGGAGACTTGATTTGTTAAAGGGAATTCGTAATTTACAGATTTTAAGCTTATACTATATAAAATAAACTGAGTAATCAAAAATGGGAATAAGAAAACAAATCTGAAGTTACTATAGAGTACCTCATAGATTTGAGAATTTTCTATTAAAACTCATTGATTAACACTTTTACTATCCGATCTAAAACCAAAAAAAAACAATTCAAATCCTGCAATTTTGAACTCAAGAAAAAAGAACTAAGCATGACTGAAACCTTACATAAAAATCAAAAACGTTGAGCTCACTTAACTTAAAAAAAAGAGAGACATGGAAGATAAAGTTACTAAAATCGATAGGTGGTGATATTAGCGGGATGCAGAGCAAAGTAGCTGGTGATTTAAGCGATTTTGGAACGGGAATCGAGCCAATCGGATCATGACAGTTGCATCAGATCGATAGAGCACCGAGACTGTTGGTAAGTGAGTGAGGTGGGGTTAGAGGTAGCAAGAGCAAAGAAAAGGGGAATGAAAGCTAAAAAGGAGAAAAAGAGATCGAGGAGAGAGTAGACGGTGGTGATCGACGGAGAGAGGAAATCAGACGGCGACAGTTGAGACGGTTTTTTTATGGAAAAACTGAAATCTGTGGGTTTATGGATCAGATACAGCCTCTTAAGGGGCTCTGTGCTTCTATTTCTCTACTGGTATTTGATTACTAGGATTGTACGCCTCTCGAAAAAACAAACAAAAGGAGAAAGGGTGCGCATGTATGCGTGTAATAGAGTGAAAGGGATGGATGGATGGATGGATGGAAAAGATAAAAGAGGAGAAGACAAAACAAATACTGCTGCAGTGGTGTTTTAAGCAATCAGAGAGTATTTTATTTATTTATCTACTCATTTATTACTCCATTGAGAAACGAGAGAAAGCGTGGTGATTATTATTTATTTTACTCCATTGAGGGACTTTGGAAAGAGGAAAGCGAGGACATGGTGGGAGTAATTATTATTTCTTTTTTGATAGATTATTAAAATTATCCCGTGTATTTTGAACGTTGCATCCTCGCTTCACACGAGATTAACCATATATACCCTTGTAAATAGAAATCATATTCAATTAGAATCCTTAAATTGATAGTTAGATGGTGATCCAAGGGTTAATTTAATTCCATCTTCAGTATTTACTCTTTTTATTTTGGATTTTTCTTTGAAGTTCATGGGTTTTTTATGTTATTTTGGTTAAAAACAAAAATCGAGGATGACTTTGTTCATGATTTTTGGCGGTAGCTAGTGATTTTAATAAGGATGGTCCTGGAATTGTGAGTAGTGGCTGTGGAGGTGTTAAGTTGGACTTGTGAAGACTATGGGTTATGGTGGTGATCATGGTTGTTAAAAAAAAAATGATATAAAAGATATAATATAAACTTGAATTGTAAAATTAGAAGGAAAAGTTTTTAACTAATTATATAGATAATTTTAGTTAAATAGTAAATAATAATATAGCATAATTTCAAGTTTTATTCATTTGAGTTTTATGATTTTAAGCTATAAAAAAATATATGTAGCCATTAACTATAGGAGTGGGAACGGGTGCAAACTGCATTCTCAAAAAATTTAAATTTTTTATAAAAAAATAAGTTTATTATATATTTTGGATCGTTTTAATGCGCTGATCTAAAAAATAATTAAAAAAAATTAAAAAAAAAATATTATTTTAATATATTTCAGCACAAAAAGTACTTTAAAAAATAACCGCAATTATACTCCAAATCAACTTTAAAAAAACCCTCCCAAGCGGCAGTTGTATCCAAAAACCATCATGTATTATAACATCTGCTTTAAATCTTTAGAGTTAATTGTAAAACAAATTAAGACTCGTCAACACAAATATCTTATCTTTCTACGTACGTACTAGGATAACGATCCGTGGAAAATAAATTCAAGAAATGATATCATACAATTATTCTCATGGCTTTCTGGAATTAAACTCTATTTTGTGTTTCCTATTTAATTAGTGTACACACACACAAACATTAGAATAAAATTAAGCAACCATACACCATCAAACTTTAGCAAATATTAATATTCCATATCACTGTTATTAATCAACACGAAAACATTGATATGAAAGAAACGAAAAGAAAAGGAAAAGGAAAAGGAAAGCAACATGATAATAATTGAGAATAATTATAATCATTATGAATTATTAGTGACTTTAAAATAATCACATGATAACTAGTACTTACTATATATGTATATGTATATAATGCAATTAGTACGCATACAATATGGGTTTCCAAATATGTGAATTATCGAATCATAAAGTGACTGATTATAATAAAGAAAAATAAATCAGGTGCACAATTATTCATAGCATGCATGTACCTTTCTGTCCACTCCCTTGAGCTGGTCAGGAGAGCGCGGGTTGCAACCAGTATTCAGGAGTGGACTCGTGGCTGAGAGTTAGTTTTCGTTGTGATGTTGTGGTTGTTGATTCACTTGGAAGTGCAATTTAACATCTATTCCAACAAACAAGAAACAAAGAGGAATGTGAAGGAGACAGAGTAAAAGTAAAAAGTAAAAAAGGTGTTTTGAGAGAGAGTAGTGGGCTAGGGTTTTTTTGTTTTAATTTGAGAGAAAGGTGAGTTAACAAGGGGAGTATTTATAATTTAATTAAACTTGTAAAATTAGTAATAAAATTATGATTTTGCATGATTTTGATCGAGTTTATCAATTCTACATGAATTGAGTCTAATCTTGCTGCTTCTTGAGTTTCTAGTTTGATTTTTGCACGTTAAATACTGGTTGACTTGTAAAATCATACGATTTTACAAGTCAACTTGATTTCTTTGTATTATTAGGTTTTTCTAGTTTTTTTTTTTTTGAAGGGAATTGTTATTCTATTTAAAATTAGTAGGGTTTTATAGCTTTTTTCTATATAAATAATTGTAATAGCATTTTGACAAGTGAGATTTGGATTGATAAAAATTGAATATTTCGAGTCTCAACATAGTTATGATATTCTTGATCTTTGAGGATATTAATTTATAACAAACTTTATTGTCCTTCACTCTTGTTTATATTTGTTGATATCAGAGCATTTTCTAATGGTTAGTTGTTGTGTGTTGATAAATAATCATCATTATAAGAGATCACAAAACATGATATTCTTGTGTGGGGAAGTGATGAAGAGATTCCTTATTGTAAAAAAAAAATGTTTAAAAACTAGTATGCTGTTGTTTTTTAAAAGAACGGTGGTGAAATCCATGATAGAGTGGCCCGTGCAAAGGTGTTGTATTAAGAATTCACGATGAAACAACCCACATAAAAGTGTCACGTTAGGGATCCACGGTAGGAAGGGTCACACAAAGATGTTAGGGGTTCATGATATGGTGGTCTACACGTAAAAAGATGTTTATGGTAGATGATAATTTTTTGCTGAAGTTTGAATTCAAAGACAAGTTACTTCAACGTCAGGAGATTACTGCAAGAGCTTTTGGGGAAAATAAATATTATCCTTGGTTGTTTTTATTTCTTCTTGTTCAATCTAAGAAATTTATTTATATTTATATT
>Ga0307515_10018028_pt1 | contig 12814 bp, 9 predicted proteins | sample 17_EM_MG_FD_194513 | JGI IMG/M metagenome (GOLD analysis project Ga0307515, IMG submission 194513) | Populus trichocarpa ectomycorrhiza microbial communities from riparian zone in the Pacific Northwest, United States - 17_EM | ecosystem: Host-associated > Plants > Roots > Unclassified | place... | reverse complement strand
TTTTAACCTCATTGACCAATTTTCCAACCATTTTCTGAGCGCTTCTGCCTCCTGTGATTTTTCTAACCTCCTTTGACTATATATTTATATATATATTTTGTGGGGACCCAAAAATGGGTTACAACATAGACCAACCTTGGAAAATAACAATAACTAGAATTGTCCAAATTATAGCCAACTTGATAACTAGACTAAAAGTCTAGTTGAAGTCAATACTCTTTATTGATGATACCTCATAACTACCAACCAAGCCTTATAGTATTCAATTAATTCGTTGACTTTTCATTTAATCTTATACACCTATTTATAGCCAATAACATTCTTAGAATTATAAAAACCAAATATCAAGTATGATTATAGACCAACACATTGATTTCCATAACCATCACTGAATTCCACTTATGATCTTGTTTGGCCTCAATGTAACAAGTATATTCGAATAAAGAGGGTGAAACAAACTTGGCTAAGAAAAAATATAGGATATGATAATGTTTGGGCTACATAGATAAAGGGTCATAGGGTGAGTACAAATATGATTATCTGTTGGGAGACTTAAAAGAAGAACATAAGCTAGGATAGTTATTGTTTATGACAATATTAAGAGTACAAGTAGCAAACAAGGTCCTAGTAATTGATAGATGATGAGAGACAACATAAGACTATATAGGAGTTGGAGAACAAGAATCATATGAAGAGGAAAAAAAGGGACAGGAGATGGGGTAGTTGATGAGTCCCATAACAGGGTAGAAGAAAGTGACGCATAAAATGGCATAGAAAGATGAGATAATAGGGTAAATGCAAGATTTTTAATCTATATAAATAAAAAAATTGGAGGATATGAATGCAAGAGTTATGATAAGGGAGAGGAAACCAATAAAATGGACTTGGCATAAGGAAATGAGGACTAATAGAATATACAATAACATACAATGAGATATGATGAGTAGAGATATCCATGCAATGATATCCTAGGTAATTTAATAACTAAGAAAGATAAGACAAAGAAGAAATCAAGTTTAATTTTTTATGTGTACATAGAAACTGTAATCATAAGCTTTAAAAATGCATAGTTAGGTTGTCATTCAAAAGTTCTGAAAAAAGAGATTAATGTTGAAGAATTGGTATAAGCACTTAGTTGATCAGAAAAATAACAGTTTAGAAGTTATATGACCAAAAACTTTGTAAGAGAAAAGCTTGTCCTAGTAAAGTGAGGTTGGTTTCAACAATATATCATTGACCGACCCTATTATGCTCATGTGTATAAGGACAAGTAATACAATGAGGAATGCCTACAATTTTAAATAGTAATTTAGTTTTCTAAACTCACATTCCCAACACTCTTAAATTATTTTATATGATTCTAAAATGATTTTCAATAAACTTTTAAAATTGAATAAAAATGTCATAAATCTTGGATTTATTATGTAAAGAAAAAACCAGATATAGTTGAAAAAATGATCAATAAAAATAATAAGTTACTTGTATCCATTTACCAAACATGTTGATGAGGTACTCAAATATCACTAAAGACGAAGTCAAAGGGAGCCAAACTAACACACTTTGACGAATGTAAATGAGATTGACTGGACTTGCCTAAATGACTTGATATATAATTAATATGATAATTGATGGAGGGAGAAACCATAAAAGCCTTATTAGAGAGAATTCAATGCAAGATGTGAGAGTGGATGGTTAAGCCATCAATGCTAGACTTCAATGGTAGTTTTTATAAAAAAAGAAATACTTACAGATTAGAGATAAAGAGTTGTATTGAAAATGGTATAAACCAGAATTAAAGAAGCCAAAAGTTTTCTCTAGATAAAGAGCTAATACATAAGAAGTAAAAGAAACATGATAGAGGAATATGATTATAGTTATCATAGATGTGGCACTGAGTTTAGGTGTCCTATCATGGTTGATTCTAACTTGATTCATTCCTTCGACTAAATTTTCATTTTTTTTTAATAATATTGTTGATTTGTATCATGCTCCCTATTGAAAATACCATTCTAACTAGAGAAAGAACTAGAGTTAAACTTGTTACAATTTTTAACGAAAATAGATTGTCTAACAATGTTGGCCGAAAAAGGGTAATCATATCAGCTACAAACATAGATTTAATAGAGAGCATATTTTTTTTTTCTTGTGTAACAATTCATGGTCAGGGAGTAAACCATACAATTTTGAGAAGGTAAGAACATATCGATCCATTAGGATGGTCAGTAAGTCCTTGAACTCTAATTGTAGAAATATGAATAGATACAACTTAAAATATGTCAGAGTAAGTGGCTTAACAACTACTGCCAATTAATTCATCATTGTATTCTTTCCAACAATATAAATAAGCCAAAACTAATTTTATAGGGATTAGTCACAGTTCAAAAAACCGGAGTGAAGAGATATAATTTGGATGTCAACAATGAAGTAAAGGATAATTCTAGGGGTTATCTAAACAAGTTGAGAGATTTGAAAATCAATCATATTAGACAATACATTAGTAGACAAAGATGCAATTAAAGTGTTCATTAATAGTTGATCTTGTTGAGCTCAGTATAAGTGATTCAAGGTAAAAATAGTTGATGAAAATGATGTTGATCTATCAATAAGGCTATACAAGCCTTGTTGAATAAGAAAAGACTTGATTTGAGCCTTTTAGAACAAATAGTTTCAGTTTTTTAATTTCTTGGGGATATAATGATGAGCATTTTAAAATAATAATAATAATAATAATGTGAATGCTATTATAATCTACTAGCTGATTGGGAAGGAATACTATTCTTTATTGCAAAAAATTACAATAGAGTTTATATGGAGAAGTCATGAATGTTGCTAAGAAAAGACTTTGATACCATATAAGATAAAAGGAATGGAAAGAAGAAGAAGAGAATGGAAAGAAGAAGAAGAGAATGAAAAGAAGGAGATTTTGGTAAAAATTATTATGCCCCTTTACCACTAGTCTTTGTATTAGATTCATTATTTTTTTGATCCATTACAAGTTTATATATATGTTTAACGTTAGTATAAAATATATATATATATATATATATAGAACAAGAAAAATATACCTTTTTTTATGATTAGGAAATCTCATAGGCCACCTCATCAGTATTAGACTTTAATATTTCAAAAATATTATGATTTTTACCAATGTTATGAATAATTGTTTTTTTTTATAACAAAGGTAAAGATAATAATTTGTTTTGTATCAGTTTAATAAAACATTCACCAAGAAGCATTAATCAAGATGAGGCTCTAAAGTACCTATACTTAATTAGAGAATATCCATGTACATTATTGGTCACTGAACATCAACTAAGATATCAAGCATGAAGAAAACAGCCCAGCATATAGTCGAAGGATACCTAGCTATGCATGTATTCGTAGAATTAATAGACATAGACAGAGATATTTGCATGTTTACTGTTCATCAAGTTCAAATGTGAGGCCTAAATAGTGTTGAAGAATTATAAATAATGGACCTAGCTAGAGCACCAGTTAATGATTGCATCTTATACTGTATTTAGGCACTGTTGATCCAAGTTTATCCTCTAATCACCAGGAGCACCCCCTACCAGCTCTCACTAGAGGGTCTTATTGATGATAATATATATATATATATATATATAATGCAGTGTCAATGAAGAGATTCTATGGTTGAGAGAAAGACAAACAGAAGCATGGTTTCTTCCTCCCGAAGATCCGACTCCATTTGGTGTTAACATATATATATTAATATATGAGACTCAGTGCTTTTTGAATTTGATAGTTTTCTTGTTGTTATTTCTGACTGGTTCCGGTTCTTGACCTCCCTTTTCTTCCCCTCCTTATAGAAAATCCATGGAAAAATATAAAAATAGGAAACCGAGGTCAATGAGTGCTTCTTCTTCAAAATGTCTTGAATTTTCTATTGCGTGTCCTTTGGTTCTTCTTCCTTTCATTTCAAAACATTGCAATCTCCCTCTTTATTCTTTATTATAAAGAAAAAAAAAAGCTAGCCACCTTGTAACGTAATAGGGTTCAGTATTAAATTATTTGTATGATTAGTTTTAAGACAACGAGAGGGCTGCTGGTGTTGTGATCAGGAAAATCTTTGGACTTAATTATTTTTTTTCCTGGAAGAAGGATCCCTCTAATTTTGTTGGGTCTCTGCTTTTGTTAAGTAATATTATTTATAAATTATTATGATTTTGTTTTAGTTTTTTTTTAAATATAATAAAAAAGATGTTTACGAATTGAAAATAAATTTTAAAAAAATAAAAAATTACATGTTTTCTACATTTTTTTTTCAATTTCCCAGAAAGCATTGTGTTTTTAAATTCTTCACTATAAAAAACAAAGGTGTTGATTGGTTTATCTATTTTTTTTATATTAGGTAGTGTACTTTAGAAAACAATTCTCTGATTTTCATCTTCACTACTCTTCATATTTATTCAAAAATAAATTTTCGTAAGATAATTTTATTTAAAAAAAAACATGTTTCTTAACTAATAGCTTTCCCAAATAAATAAAACTAGGCTTCATTAACTTTGACTAATAATTCAGGGAGAATAACAACTAATTAGCCATTAAGTAATGAATAATAAATAAAAAAAAGTGGTGAACCATTTTTTTAACCTGGAAAATTAATAAATAAAAAAACCACGTATTTTCAAGAAGACAAGTTTTGATAAAATCATTTTCAGTTATTTTGAATATGATAAATTACAAGTTTTCAGTTTATCTAGCTAGAAGTTTTAAGAAAAATATGATAAATTACAACTTCTGCTAAGTGTGTGCAATTATTCCCTCAACTTCATTCCCTTTAATTTTCGGACACATGCATATGGTTTAGGTTTGAATCGAACGTCCCGCAACCTCATTCTTAGGAGCTACAGTTTTGCTACCAATCCTGGCCAATAAAGGTTGTCTGGTAACAAGCAGTACTCTTCTTTATTTAGTTTGGCCAAAACACTAGACTCAGAGAAAGTGACATAATTATAAGAGATTATCTGAGTTCAAGTTGTTGTTAGAACAAGTGACAGATAACATGATAAGAAATGTTTGGATTTAATTCTTCTCCCACTTAAAAATATAGCATCAGGCCTCAAAATTTAATAAATGTTTCTTATTTTTTTAAAATGTTTTCAATCTAAAAATATATTAAAATAATATTTTATCATAACTATAAATATTTATTTATAATAATACTGATGGAACAATTAACCATACACAATTTTACTGCCTAATTAACAAGAACATCAATATTATAATTAAGGTGGATAGTATTGGAACATTTCGAGGATATATCGGAGACAAATTACTAACAGGATGGAGGTTTCTTCTAATACTTACCTGTAGCATAATCTGTTCAAATAATAAAATAATCAACCTGGAAAAAAGCACTGTAATATAAAATTCGAAAGTTGAAGAAATTTGAGTTGTACTTTGTCTAGTTGCATGTATAGTTAAATATCGATGAGCGAACTAATCAAAAGGGAGAGAGAGAGTGAGAGAAACCTATCAAGAAGAAGAAGAAAAAAAAAAAAACCTAGAGAAAAGAGAAATGGGGGGTTGAATTTGTGAGAGGAGAGGAGGGTGAGGAGACTTTTTGTCCTGTAAAGCACATCATCACCCACTATTCCCACCTATAAACCTTGGGTCATCCTTCCCCAATTTTCCCAACAATCTCAGACAGCCTTCAAAGAGTTTCTTGCTTAGAGAAAGAGAACAAGAAGAAAGCATAGCTAGAGAGATGGGTCGAGCTCCTTGTTGTGATAAGAACAATGTGAAAAGGGGACCATGGTCACCAGAAGAGGATGCTAAGCTTAAGGCTTATATTGATCATTTTGGTACTGGAGGCAACTGGATTGCACTTCCTCAAAAAATTGGTACATATCTATCTCTATATTTTTCTGAAATATGCTCTTTCATGACTAGCTCTCTTTGATTCTTGTTTAGGAAGTGGATTAGAATTATTTGTTTGACCAGTTGATGGGTTTGATTATAGGGCTTAAGAGATGCGGAAAGAGTTGCAGACTGAGATGGTTGAATTACTTGAGGCCTAACATCAAGCACGGTGGATTCTCTGAAGAAGAAGACAATATCATCTGCAACCTCTATATAAGTATTGGCAGCAGGTAATCTCTCTCTCTCTCTCTCTCTCTCTCTCTCAGCTTTTCCCACGGAACTGAACATGCACTGCTTTGTCCTTCTTTTCTTTGTCCATGATGCTTGTGCTTAAGATATTGATTCTCATCTTATAAATTCGTATCTTGGTTGTAGGGTTTATTCTTTTGTTTTGATTCCTCTTCGTTTTTTTATTTCTTGGGAGGGACAAATGATATATTTAAATTCCTTGTACAATTAGGTGGTCCGTAATTGCTGCACAATTACCAGGAAGAACAGATAACGATATCAAGAACTATTGGAACACAAGACTAAAAAAAAAGCTCCTAGGAAGACGCAAACAATCTAGCATCAATCGGATATCATCCACGAATCCAGATGCCGACGGGGTAGAAGATAGCTCATCTTCACAGGCCTTAAGTAACGCAGCACTTGAAAGGCTCCAGCTGCATATGCAGCTTCAAAGCCTTCAAAACCCTAACTCTTTCTACAACAATCATGTACTGTGGCCCAAGTTGCATCCTTTCCAAGAGAAGATGGTCCTTCAATCCCTGAAAGAAAGCTTTAGCCCTCTTATGCAATATGCTTTCCCTAGTCCTCAACAAGGGGATGAACAAAAGGTTGTTATGTATGGGCAGCTAGTTGATTCTGACACGCGTCAACAAGGTCATCCAAAATTCAGCAACTCAAGCGTAGTGGGCTTGGAGAATTCCTTGAATGGTATAACATCCTCAGACAGTTATATTCCCTTCACCAGTGGTGACCATGCAATGGACTTGACTATTGTTTCAAGAGCAGGCGTGGTAGAGCCAGCTGATGCAGCAGCCCAGCCTGTTCCGAATTTCCAATCTGAGCTCGAAAACTTTCTCAACAGCAAAACATCTGGTTTTACTTCACAGGAGGATAAGATTGGTGAATTTGGTTGTTTCAAAGAAATGAATCGTTACGGGGAAGGCATGAATTGGTGGTCTAATGACTTTGAGATAAAGGCCTCCTCAAATTCTTGGGATTCCGCTTCTGTTCTAAAGTCTGAAGGGATGTTTCATGATTATGAATTAGGCTACAATATGTAATCACCAATAACAAGAAATATTAGGGAGTGGTCTAAACTTAATTACCTATTTGCAATGGTAATAAGATGGGGAGGAAAGAGAGAAGTCTATCCGCTGCAGGTTTTGTAAATTAAGTGAATAATAATGTTAATTTCCTTTTCATTATATTGCCAAATCAAAGTTATATATATATTGTTGAGTTTGTATGTAAGCACAAATAAAAAAAAAACTCATATACTTGATCCATATTAAAGCCTAAATTATCAAATTTTAGGGTAAGACTTATTTGTGAGAGCTTTTATTCTTAACACTTTGGTAGCAAGAAAAAGGTGAGTTTTTGGGTTTCTTTGACATTTCGTATGAGAGAGCAATTTTGTGTGACATCTTATAATCTTTTATTTTCTCATAATAATTTCTTTTATTGTCTCGCCTGTTGAGTAAGCCTAAATTTATTGAACCATGTAAATTATATATGGGCTCTTATGTGATTGATTGTGCTTGTCCTTCTTATATTTCTCTACTTGTCAATTGATTTGAGATGTTAGAGTTGTTTCCATTACAAACTGGTATCGTAGCTTGCTTTGTTATTAGTTGGCTTTTGCGATGGTAACAAAAGTAACATCGGTAGTGAAGTTTGGTGTAGAAAAACTTAATGTAGTAACAACTTTAATCTACGATGTATTAAGATGTGTGCCTTGTTAGTTCAACAAGGTTTATTTAAGGCATTGAAAGGTGTAGGTAGTTTGCCTGAGCGGATGGATGAAGAGAATAAAGGAGATTTCATGAAACGAGCATATAGTGCTATTCAGCTTTGTTTGTTTAATGAGGTTCTAAGAAAGGTTGTTGAGGAGACTATGACTACTAGATTCTTGAAAAAATTGGAAACTCTTTACATGACTAAATCCCTAACAAATCAATTGTATATGAAGTATTGGTTCCATACTCTCTGAAAGAAAAACGATATGATCATTAAAGACCATCTTGATGAATTCAATTGAGTAATTTTAGATTTGCAAAATATTACTGTTAAGGTTGGATTTAAGGATAAGGCTTTGATTTTATTGTGTTTGTTACCTCCATCTTATAATCTTTTTGTTGATAATTTCTTCTATAAAAATAATAGTCTTAATTCAAAAGTTGTCAAAGCTTCTATAAACTTTAACGAGTTAAAGGTGAGTGTTAGAGAGTCATAATGATGATCATGTAGAGAGGGTTTGATTATGAGAGGTAGAACAAATAATAAGGGTTTAGGTAGTGGAGGAAAATCTAGATCAAAATCAAAGTCTAGGAAAATTAAATGCTATGAATGTCATGAAGTAGGGAACTTTCGAAAAGATTTTCCTGAATGGAAAGATAAAGGGAAAAAAGAAGGAAATGTCTTATGCTGCAAATATTGCTAGTGAAGGGGAAATCTCTAATGACACTTAAAGTATTATGGTTGTGTCTATTGGTAGCTTAAGTGATGAGTGAATTCTTTATTTGGGTTGTACATTTCATATTTGTCCTAATAGAAGATAGTTTTACACTTATAAAGTCATCAATAATACTTTTTTATTAGGATACAATGAATGACTTTTTGTTGTTGGTTTGGGTACAATTCAAATTAGGATATATAAGGACATTTTAGGATACTAGATCTTTGATATATTCTAGAGATAAAAAAGAATTTAGTTTATTTGAGTCTTCTTGATTCCCAATGTTATAGTTATTATATTAATGGTGGAGTTTTGAGGGTTTGTAAGGGTGCTCTTATCATGATAAAATGAAGCTGGTTAATGACCTATACCATCTTTAAGGTTCAACAATTATTGATTTAGCTAGTGTATTATTTGTGGTTGATTTAGATAGTGCTTTTGCTTAGTTATGACACATGTGGTTGGGACATGTAAATGAGAGAGGAATGATAAAGCCAAGCAAATAAGATTTGTTGTATGGTCCAAAAACAAGTAAATTAGATTTATATGAGCATTGTATTGATAGTAAATGGTGCTGGGTGAAATTTAGTGTGACTATTCATCATACTAAGGGCATAATGGATTATGATCTTTAGAGTTTATCTCCTGTTATGTTAAAAGGTGAAGTATAATATCTTGATATTTATTTATGACTATTTTAGGAAGGTCTGAGTGTATTTTTAAAAGAAAAGGAGTGATGTATTTGTCACCTTCAAGTAGTGTAAAACCTTAATTAAGAAGCAATGTAAAGCCTTATCATTTAGTTGTTAGTTGGTGTATATTTTTTGATGATGCTCTTATTTCTTGAAGGAGTAAGAAGAAGGATCGAGTTTATAAATCCTAAATCAAGTTTAAATAGCATGCTATGTTATCCATATAATGTGAGATTGAGATTGTTTGGCTTTAGGGTATGTTGGGAGAATTGTGTATTTCTCAACTTATTCTAACTCTTTTTTTTATAACACCAATGATTTTCAAATTATTGTCAATTCAATTTTTTATTAGCACACTAAACATATTAAAGTATATTGTCATTCTATTCTTGAACCACTTGACCAACATGTGATTACTTTTCTTTAGATTTTTACTAAGTTTTAAATAGCTAATGTGTTTATCAAGGCTTTATCTCATCATCGACATCAATTTTTGGTTGATAAATTAATGCTATGTGATCCATCAACAACAATTTAAAATGGGATAACTGTAATATCTTGATAGATTGATGTGAAATTATTTGATATAAAGAGCTTAATTTAGGGAGATTGATTAATAGAAAATTATAATTATGGTCTAGAAATGATTGTAAGATGCAATTATGTTGACACTTTGCTATTTAAAAAGAAGATATTCTCCATTGAAAGCATTCAAATTATTTTGACAAGTTTGACGAATTCTACTAGAATGAAGGAATTACTAGGCATCGCACTATCAAGAATACACCATTACAAATTAGGGTTATAAAACGTATGAATAGGATACTATTGGGAAGAACATGTTGTAGCTTTCACATACTAGATTATCAATGAACTTTTAGGCTAAACAATTAACATGGCTTGTTATATGATAAATAAATCTTTATTAACTATTTAAAGCTGAAGACTTCATATGAGGTATGGTCTGGTTCTCATACTGGTTACTCTAAATTAAAAGTATTTGGTTGTTCTACTTATACTCATGCTAAGAAAGATAAACTTAGGCCAAAAACGAGGAAATGCATATTCTTAGGCTAAGTATATGTAAAACTTTTCTTCATATTAGTACTCACAATAACTACTCTTATCACTAATCTTGGTAGTAAATATGGTCTTGTACTCATCCTTGTAACCATACCTTCTCATGGATCTCTCTTTGAAAACATCTCTAGTAGAATTACTCTCATTGTATGTTTCTTGTATATAATCCTTAATATGCTTGTCCACAATGTTGTTCTATATATTAGTTTGGTAAGTGATAAAACTATGAAAAACTCTAGACTTATCATCCATTGAAGTATACAATTATGTGGGACAGAGCTGTCATTTAGGAAAACAACACATGCTGCCATTCTTTAATTTTGTAACATGGAGAGCCAAGAAGTCGCAACTAATTCAATCAAATCTATATAGGCTTTGAGAACACTTTCTCTGGATAGAAGTATTTATTACTTTTCATTAATGATTGTATAAGAATGACAAGAATTTACTTTCTAAAATAGAAATGTGATATGTTTGAAGTCTTTAAAAGCTTTAAAGCAACTTAAAGTGGCTTATCTTTGAAGAATTTTCGAACTGATAATGGCAATGAGCATTCCTCTGCAGAATTTGATGGTTTTTATTTTGATTTTGAAATGTAATATTAATGCACTATAAACTATCTTCTTAACAGGATGGAGTTGCAGAGAAGGAATAGCAGGACAATCATGAAGATGACAAGATATTTATTGGCTAAGAAAAAGATGCCCAAGTGTCTTTAAGATGGGGCCATAAAAATAATTATGCATTTGTTTAACATGTTGCCAATTAAAGCAGTAAAATATATGACTTAAATTGAATCTTGGAATGGAATGGAACCAACACTTAAACATGTAAGGGTGTTTGGTTGTATTTGTTTTGACTATATACCTAAAGAGAGGAGTAAGCTTGATGACAAGAAAAAAAATTTATGTTATTAGGGAATAATAGTCAACAAATGGTTACAAACTTTATAACTTGAGAACTAAAAATATTTTCATTAGTAGAGATATAATATTTGATAAAGAAGCCACCTAGAATTAGGAAAAACAAAATTTAAAATAAGTTTAGACTTTTAAGATTGAAGAGAATTATATAAAAATTGAAGTTTTTTATTTTAGACTTTTAAGATTAAAGAGAATTATATAAAAATTAAAGTTTTTTATGATGAACAAGTGATTGATGATGATAATGATTGTGGATTTGCAGTGAGAGGTCCTAGGCCTCTTTATGAAATTTATCATATATATAACAATGTTATGTTGGAACCAATAGCCTATAAAAAGGCAAGTAAACATAAAGGCTAAAGAGCAATGCAAGAAGAAATTTCTATGTTTGTGAAGAAATATACTTGGGAGCATAAGCCTAAAAATAAGACTTGGGTTTACAAGGATAATGTGAGTCCTGATGGATCTGTAATAAAGTTGAAAGCAAGATTGATTATTAGGGGATGTTCTCATATACTTGGAATTGATTACACCGACACCTTTGCAATTATGTCAAAGTTGGACATTGTAAGACTTTTAATTACTCTTGTAGCTTAAAGGAAAAGGGAAATTCTACATATAGATGTTAAGTCTGTGTTTTTTTTTTTAATAGTAGGATTGAGGAAGAAATTTATATTGCTCAAACTAAAGGTTTGAAGTTTAATAAAATGAAAAATGTTCTAGGAATTGCTTCCAAAAGGTTCAAGGAGGAGTGTTGAACATTGAACCCTTTTTTAAAATGAATGAATTTGGTTGAACATTGAATGTTTTTTGAAAGATGAATAAATTTATAATGTAGACAAAAACACAAATAAGAGGACAAAAGAATAGGAAGATAGAGTATTAGGCCAAAATAAGGTTATATCACAAGAATCCTAAGTGTAGGTTTATTTATGAAAATAAAGTCTAATGAGTTCATTGTGTCTAAGAGGTTTACAAGTATTTAAATAGGTCTAAAACCGATCTTAATAGGGAAGAAAATCATAATCCCCAAACAAAAGTGAAAATTAACAAAAAAAAAATATATAACATATAATCCAGAAAAATAATAAAATTGGCTCAAATAGTATAATTGGAGCATAATTTGAGGGTCTTCGAAGCTTTCTATAGAACTTGGTGTCGAGAATCTCCTAGAAAAACTTGAGTTCAATCCAATAATCAAATCAAAAATTATATCCTTTAATGCCACTTTGTTGAGGGTAGCATGATCATACCTCTTCTTGAGCCTAGCTCTATTTTATTGGTTCATAAACACATTTGTTAAGCTGTTTGCATGATTCGTTGGTGACACATTCTTATCAAAATATAACAAATTCTCACCTAACTACTCAGAACCTTTATTTTCTACTAGCTCAATTACATGAAAGATGAAAAAAATCTCTGAAAGATGAATGGATTTTGCTTAAATAAATTCGCTAATAGGTAAAAGACTTTAAATTTCTTTTAGACTATACATGAATTAGCTTTCAATTACTTTTCATACTTTGTATAATTTGATGATTAAAAAG
>Ga0307515_10018027_pt1 | contig 12814 bp, 16 predicted proteins | sample 17_EM_MG_FD_194513 | JGI IMG/M metagenome (GOLD analysis project Ga0307515, IMG submission 194513) | Populus trichocarpa ectomycorrhiza microbial communities from riparian zone in the Pacific Northwest, United States - 17_EM | ecosystem: Host-associated > Plants > Roots > Unclassified | place... | reverse complement strand
CCAGAGATCTCGGACCCATCATATGCTATGCAATATGTTACCACATATCGCGGCGTCAACGTTTTCCTGCCGACATCTGTGAGGCAACTCATTTGGTACCCTGCGCATCCCACGCTGATCATCAAGCCCCAGCAGTATGTCCATCGAGGGAGGGGATGGTATCAAGGTTGTGGCTTCAAGCATGTCCGACGTTTGTTCAATCGCCAGCGTCGTATCGACCCCTTCGTTCAGAGGTGCTCGTTCCATGGACCAGTTGTCTCTTTGCTTCATTCTATCGATGGAATCAATACCTACGACGCGTCGTACGAGTGAGCTGCCGCTGGCGGCATAACCACCTCTCATTTTGCCACGTTCTGATGACGCAATCGACAGGTGTCCATTCGGCCTTTCACAAGAGAGCTCTCCTGCCTTACATTTCTGGTGGAACCTCCATTCGGTTTGAACACCTCCGACATCGACATTCCTCCAGGTGGAGGCACTCAAGCATGCGCTCGGTGTGTATAATCTGCCGTGCGTCGTACTTCTGACTCAGCAACCTCATCCTCAGGCGAAAACCACCAGAATTTGGAGCTCGGAGTCACCTGAGACGGTCGCGCACAGCGATGGTATATTCCGGAACGCGGATAGATACTGTTTCGACCGACCGACAAGCGTTTACCCCTTTCTGTTGATATACTCGCTCACTTACGGTATGTAGATACAACGGGGCTCAAAAGATCGAAGAAGCTCAAGATGCTTGAGGCGGGCGGCCCTTACTGCGAAAATGCCTTGGCTGGTTCGAGCACCGACAATGGCACTAACCAGACAGGAATTGGTGCCGGGATACTAATGACATAACGACCGAAACAAGGGAGTGTGTCATCCTGAGCTTGCCACTGTCTCATAGAATGCACCGCTGGGAAGGTGGATTCATATTGAAACACGGATGCTACAAGCTACCAAAAAAGTCAGAAGAGTGAAGAGATCGTCCGTCGTGGATTATGTAGAAGGTCTGAGGAGATGCTTCCGGATCAAATGTAGAACACCCTAACTAGTGTACGTCCCACCATCAGCTTCCCATTCATCACCGCCACCGCACCAAGGGGCCGATGTCACGCTTTGCGGGGGTACTGGTGTCAATCGGAGGAAACAGGACGTTGGTAGAGTCAACTTCACACTTGATGTGCCCTCCGCTCGGAGCGACAGGCAACTGCGTTCCGAGGATCAGAAAACACCCACGTAACTGTGAAAATAGAGAACTGACCTGGTTGTTCACCACAAAGTTGGCGACGATTCCCATAGTGCAGGAGGAGAACTGGGCCACGCTGACGTGCCCGACACCAAGTTGTTCAACCAGCACGGCGCGGTCACCGAGCATTTTCGTAGCGACTTGCGCACTCACGAAAGGTGTGACGGGGTCAGCCTGATAGAAGAAAATAAGGACAAGTCTGACGACGGAGAGATGGCGATGGGTGACCAACAGTGTTTCCAATGACGAGAACGAGGTTCTCCAGCTTTGTGAAGTCGAAGGGCGGAAGGCGTTCGACCGATCGGACGGGCCATCCGAAGTTATATCTGCGGGTAGAGAAATTAGACTCATGTATCTAGTTCATAAACGGTAAACTCTCACCCAAGTCCCCAGAGTCCTCCAACTGAGCCAAGCGGTGAGGTTGATGAGCTCTCCGATGCGAACCTCAATCAGATCACTCACATGTCGGCGTAACAGTTCGGGTAATGTCCACGATCTCATCCAGTATATCTTTCACCACCACATGATTCTCCACGTCAACAAAATTGTCTGCACCGGTGATCGCCTCGAACACGTGGCTCGTCAAAGATCCGCTGGCTCGGATTCCACCTCGACCGTAAGCTTTCGTTCCGACACCACGTGTCCCTCCTCGCCAAGAAAGGAAAAGCGATCACGGCAGGCCTCAAAGTCCTCGGCAACACTGTCGCAGGCATCTCCCCCTCCAACCTCCGCCTTCTCTACAAGACGGTAGTCATCCCCGCCATCACCTACGGCTCTCAACTCTGGTTCAACCCAGAGCGCCCGAACAAAACCCTCATCAGACAGCTTGAACAAGTCCAACACGCGGCCCTCAAACAAGTAGCTGGCGCCTTCTACGACTCGCCGGAGGAAGCATTGCAAATGCTTACGTACGTTCCTCCCATCACCACCACGCTTCACAAGCTCTACAGATCAGCTGCCTTGCGTATCCCCCGCCTCCCCCTCGCTTCTGAAATCACACGACGACTGCCTGCCGACTACCTCCCCTCCTCTGCACGTCTCACCCAACGTGTCATCCCCCCTAAACACATCCCCTTCGCCAGGCCTAGAGCCAACGAAATCCTCTCCCCCCTCACCCGAATGGTCGCCACCTTCGATTGTCACACCGAACGCGCCGAACCCTTCCACAATCAAAACGCGCCCCATCATCAGCGACTCTCCTCGGATCCTTTCAACGGCCGACTTACCATTAAACCGGAAGCCTGTGGAAAGAAAGACCGCAAGTCCCTCGTCGCTAACCAACGCATGTGGTTAGAAACACGAACGGGACGGGACACCCTAGTCGTCGTCACAGACGGCTCTCTTACGAACAAGGCAGCGGGCTGGGCCGTCACGGGCATCCACGCTGGCCAAACGTTGTTCGAACACAAGGTCCCCTTTGCTAAGAGGGCCGGCAACCACGACGCCGAAATGATGGCGCTCGCACACGCTTCCAGGCTCGTTTACATAACGATGCTTGGGGAGCTCGACATACGGGAGTTCCGAATCTTTTCAGATTCCACCGCAGCACTGACGTCAATATTTGACCCAGGCCCACACGCCGCCCAACAAGCCTCACTCATGTTTCGAAAGAACATGATCAAGATCTTCACCGCCCGACCCGACATCACCGGCACCATGCTCTGGACCCCTGGTCACGGGGGTCTAGACCAGATGAAGGTCACAGACAAAAACGCCCGAAAGGCAGCGAACATGAGGTGCCGCGACTCTGGTTATCTCCTCCCCCACTTCGTCTCCCGCTCTTCCGCTCTCACCGAAGTAGAAACCATGGCGCTCAAGGAATGGCGCGACTTCCTTGAGGACCTGGAAGATAACGACAAGAAAATCTTCCGTCCTGCCTCCGGTTTCCTTCCCTTCGCGAGGGCCCACAAGACTTCAGACTTCATCAAGCTCAGACCTCCGAAGTGGTTCAAGCTCATCAACCGAAGTTCCATGTCTACCCTTACGCAGATGTGCACTAACCACGCTCCCACAGGAGAGTACTTCAAACGCCACGTTTGGAAATACCAGAACAAGCCCCCCTCTTTCTTCATGTGTCCTTGCCACAAAAGCGAGGAACACAACTACCCCCCCGTTCTACAAACCCGCGAGCACATTATCCGTGCTTGCCCACTATTTGAAGACGCCAGGGAGAAGCTAGCGCTGGCCTTCCCTGGGATCAGGATGCCTCAACGTAGCCTGGGACGGCTCATCAAAAAGAAACACGTTGAACACACGCTCGACTTTCTCAAGTCTGGAGCGTTCTCTCGACGCCACGCGCCATACGAACCGCCGTGAGCTGCCTCACCTTCTGGGGTCGACGCGGGAACTCCCGTCGGCCGGACCTATTAGTCGGTCCATTTGCCTTTCCTTAGGTCGGTACACCGACTTCCTCCCTACCTGCAGTACGCAGTACTCCACCCCCCCTTGGTTACGATTCTCGGATACGTTTCTCCCGACTGACGCCGCAAGGCAAACTCATGTATAACGATTAGCTGTGTGCTAGACATACCATAAGCGCTGTAGTAGATAGCGGACTCCTCTGGCCTTCGAGCTGAACGGAGTATAATAGAAACACACACACACACACGTGGCTCGTCAGGTTTTGAGCGGGGTTGCTGCCGAGCCTGTCTGTCCCCAACTTGAACAGAGACGCGCCGAGGTTCACAGTTTCGGAAGGGACCCGGTAGGTCTCATTGTAAGGAATGTTGAGTGTCTGGGCGGCTTGGAAGATCAAGACGAGGAGGTGGAATGCCTCCTCATTTGCGAAGTGGCTCCAGAGTGAAGGGGTGACGAGGGTAAAAAGAAGCACGTCTAGGTTTCCAATCAGCCGCGGGAAGAGCTGTGCTCGAACAGAAGACGTACTCCTCATTTGAGTGGTCGTGACAGGGAGTTTATCGAATCCGGCTCGTTCCAGCTTTAAGGCGGTCTGGGGAGTGGGATATTGGAGTTTCATGCCCTCTGACTAAAGGAAAGACGTACATCGTGAGCATCGTTGAGCATTTGTTTGATGTCTTGCCCACTTGCGTGGTCGCCGGCCAGTTCAACGAGTCTGCAACCTGCTTTGCCTGATGCCGCACAAGCATCGGTAAGAGCGGAGTATGTCTTCTCGGAGTCGATGAGCGTAGTACGCAGAGCCTGGAAGGGGTAAGAAAAGAACACCCGGAGGTATTATCGGAGTAGTTGCCTTATGAGATAGCCAGATATTTGGATCAACCACCCCATCGAGGATCACATGGCCAGCGCGCTACGGAGGGGTTAAAATGCGTATAGAAGTGGTATGAGATGAAGTTCACCTCGGGGAACACTGGGGACATGTTGTAAGGAATGATGAAAGTGAGAGATTAATGCAAGACTCACTGTTGAGAAAGTTCATCCCGATCACAGTGCCGTATGAGAAGCCCCAATAGTCGATCAGCTTGCCTTCTCCAACGATCTGATCTCCGAGAGATGCCAAGTCACGGACGGTGGAACTCGTGCCGACGTATTGCAAGAACTTCCCAACGGGACCTTGTTGGCACCTTTTCCCAAACTCGACGAGCAAACGAGAGCTCTCTTCCGTGCGGGAAAAGAGTTCATCTTGCTGTACCCCTCCCCCCTGGTGGGTACCCGGTCCCCCTGCTTATGAGACCTTGAACTTGAGGGGCCACCTCCGCTGTGCAAGTCATTGGGAGGGGTACTTGTAAAACCGTTTGCCGAGGGGATCAGTCAATCGACAACTTCTCACGCGCACGGTCCAGTCATATGTGTTCAAGTGCTTACTAAACGAAAAAACATAGTGACACAGTGTACGATACAATTCCGAGACAAACAGGCGGTCCGACCCAAGGGGAGCACAAAGAACGGAATTGCAATAGAAGGCACAAGAGGTCAAGGATGAGCTGAATTTCACGGTGTCTGATGCCATACCTAAACTAGAACTTGATGAGAACGGGCCTGCCCCCTAAATGACTGAACTGCGTCGCGACATCGTGACGCCAATCTGCAGGATCCCAGTCCTTCCTCCACTCGACAGGAACCCACAGCCGGTGTCTCCCTTCCGCATCCTTCACCCATCCCTGTTGCAATGTGGCTCGTGAAGTCTGCCAACTGTCTTGAGGGGGAGTATCGCGCTGAGACAAGTTGTGGTAGAGGAGATAGTGCTGACCCGAAAGCAGCTCGTTGAAGTGGTACCAACGGCTGCTAAAATCTCGAGGTGCTTGAATAGGAAGGAGAATTTCCCCAGTTTCTGTGTTGTAGACATGCAGGGAACCGCCTTCGGGCTGGATGGCCCCACGTTGTCCTTCGACCAAAAAGGACCACCATTTGGGATCCAACCGTGGCAGTGGTACGGTCCAAATGCTATCACTGCAACTGGCCCTTCCGCCACCAACAACACCGTCCACCAGCCCTTCGTCTGTGAGTAACCAAGCCACGACTTTTCCTGAACCTGCCACCAAGAGAACGTTGCCGGTGATGACCAATCCCTCTATCCCCACACCCGTGTCGATGGACTGAGGAGGGGTTTGTGTGAGGAGGTCGATGATCGTCACGGTACTCTCCAGCTTGTGGGCCGTTGCAATGCGAGCGCCAGAGCGAGAGAGCCCAACACACTGCTGACGGTGGGTCTCGGGGGCGGTGGGGGGTTCGTGTAAACGCAGCACCTGGAGAATATTCCCAGAATGGCCCAGGATCAATGACGAGGTTGGCGAGAGTTGAAGAGGGGAATTTGACCAGCCCTGACACTGGAACACCCTCCACAGGAGGTAGTACCCGGAAGTATGCTCCCAGATACACACATCGCTCTCCTGGGACGCTGCGAAGAGACTTCCATCCGAAGAGAAGCAGTGGAAAATGAAGTGGCCCTTTTTGACTAACAACCGTTTCGAGTTTCGAATGTCCAATATGTAAAGTGCGTCGCCAACCAAGGTGGAAATACAACGAGTGGTTGGAGAAAAGGCCCCAGTCCCAGGGCTGGGAGAGTCGATAGTGAATGATTCGATCTCGGTGAGAGTAGATCCAACTTCGAAGATGCGAATGGTGCTGCTGTTGTCGTGCTCCATGACCACCATGCTCCGGAAGGATTCGCCGTGTGTCCAGAGGTGTGGCTTGCCTCCTGACGGAAGTGTGCCGGGGTCGGATAATGTTGTACCTGAGGAGACATTGTATGTATGCACGACCGAGGTCGTCTCGTCCTCCGAGTTGATGGTGCAAATCGTCATCCCATTCGACGACCACACCAGCGAGATATTGTTGGCACTACAGTCAAATTTTTTTGCTACCCCGCCAGTCTGGATATCCCAGACGACAATGGCAGTATCGGAGGCACAGGCGATGGAACGCCCGTCTGGCGAATAGGCAAGTGGACCGGTGAGATGAGAGATGGTTTCGGGGGACTGGAGGGTGGTGATCAGTTCCAGGGTGAGTTGATTCCGGATCTCCACAGTTTTTCCCGTCTGAGCGGCAACAAATCGACTACACGGTGACCAAGTGCAAAGTCCGTTATAGTCGTCCTTGCCAGAAACGGTTATGGTCTGGTCCCATGAATCCGGGACCCCCATCACAACTTTTGGCAAGCAAGTGATGCGCCGGTGATAATACAGCTTTCGGATAATTGACGATGTGGGGGATAGTTTCAGCGCGGAGTGATAGATGTGAGTAGCGGAGGCTTTGATGACCTCGAAAAATTTGGTCACAAACTGGAAATAGTCCTTGGCAAGATCGAGAAGGTCCTTGTCCTTGGCAACCTGATTCATGGGATGTTATCGCAGGGTGACAGTACAGAGAAGACTAACGACAAACCTCCTGCAACCAGGGCATCAGTCTTTCGAGTGCAACAACGGCTCCCCCTACGGCCCCAATGGCGCTAACGACCTCCAACCAGGCCAGAAACTTCTCTACCAGGAAAGTGCGTAGGTATGAGACAACATCAGCAGTATCTCCCTTGGTCTCGGTGAGGTGGTTGTGCCAGGACAGGCAAGAATACCGCAGGGTGATGCTGATGTGATCATTGATTCTTGTCTGGAGATCCTGGACCTCCGAGTTCAAGGCATATTCGGGGAGTGATAGAAGGTTCTGTTCCAACCCGTTGTTCATCATCTTCAGACAGTTCTCGGCAAGTTTGAGGTGGAAAATTTTGGGTGAGATGTAGAATCTCTCGTCAGTGCAGCGGGATCGGTTGGTGATGAAGTCGGGGAATGACTTGTGGAAAGATTTTACCGGCTGAGTGGGGTCCTCGCAAAGGGCAAGCAGTGATTGGACCGATGTGAGGAATAGTATAACCTCCCTAGGGTCCAGACCGACGAGTTCGGCGATTGCAGATGGTGGAAGGGGGTTGACGAGGAGGACGATAGTGCCGATGGTAGACCTGACCTTAGAATATAACTCGGGGTCTTCCTTGCTGAATGCTGTCTGGAGGATCGATGTGTATAGAGAGTCGAGAGTTGTCTTGGGGTCGAACAACGTTTTGCCCTCGGGGGTTGTACTTCTTGGGAGCTTTATAATGACATCCAATCGATTCTCAGGGAGATGGGAGTTGCTGTCCAGGAACTTGACAGTCGCGACGGCATAGACAAACAGTCCAGCAGCTCTGCCACACAGTAAATTGATGTGTTTGTCACTAGGCCACTTCTCTAACTGACGCCGTTCCGCGAGCTCGGAAAGTTCATGTTCCAGGAAGAGCCGGATGTCACTGTTGATCAGAGGGGGGTCCACATCGTGTAAAACGAAGACCTCGGTCAAGTTCACGAGCATGGGGAGACGAAACCCAGTCCTAATCCGTGGCTCGGGCCTTCCAGTGATGAAAAACTTGACCTTCGGGATCCGATCGACGAGCCGACCCAACACGGAGAGAATCGCCGACGATGGTTCCTCGTCCTTGCACTCGTCGAGAGCATCGATCACGATCACCGTCGAAATATCTGCCAACCTGAGCGGGTCGACTATGAGCTTCTCCATCTGCCTATACAGTGACTCGTGTGCAAGGCCCGGATTCGACCGAAGGAGGGGGACAAGAATGGATCGAAATTCTGGGAACTTGTGGGCCAATTGGAAGGCGAGGGTGGGGAAGATGAAGTGCAGATCCCTGCGGTCCTCGAAATCGCGGGAACAGAAGAAAGAAGCACCGAGTTGTCCGTCGGCAAAAACCCGCTCGCTGACCGTCTGGGCGATCGTGGACTTGCCAGTCCCGGCGAGCCCGTTCAGCCAGAAGACAGGAGACTGGTTGAAGTCATTGGCCCATGACTCGATTTCGCTCAGCACGGTCTCTCGTGTTCCTTTGAGACATCCACGTCGGCTACCATGGCAATGCTCCGCTCCTTGTGCGTGACGACAGCTGCTTAGTACTGATAAGTCCGCTATGTGACACAGATGAGTATAGTTCGAGGGGAAGCATTGAAGCACTGAACCAATATCCTAGAAACCACGATCAATATTAGATATACCCTTGATGGATAGACTATTCGACTCACAATCAGCTTGCAGTTCTGTTCGTATATCTCTTGTTGCAATGCCATCTATCAAAAGTGTCCTGATTTAGTTGTACCCCAGCCGCATACGGTCTGTCGCTACAAACCTGGTAGTGAAGGAGGGCATCACGAGCGCCCTCTATAATTTTGGACACGGCCTGAATATCATCTTGGGATTCCTTGTAACCCTCAGTCTTGATGCGATTGTATAGCACGTCCCCGGCGTCCCTGAGTTCCTTTAGTGTGCTAGGAGAAAATGAGCGCAGCGGCAGGTGGTAGTCGACCCCGGATACCCACTCGGACATCCTCGCCCCTTGCTCATATCCATCTTCACCCAAAATTCCACCGCCTTGTAGGCACAGCTGATTCAGCCGCGTAATGGCAGAACCCAGCTCGTCCTTCAACGATGTGGGTTTCTGTCCAAGCGTCAGTAAGTGTTGCGACAAGCTCGCTGATCTGCATCACCTTGTGGACTTTCAAGAGGGTGTTGAAAGAAGACTCGATGATAGGAACGATCGTCAGTGTAAAGGATTGAGACAAATCAGAGAATCCTCACAGCAACGCTTGTGATTCGTTCATAAATTGCTTGTTGTTGGGAAACCTGCCCTGCGATATAAGTCATATTCGACGCAAAAAACCAGTGCTCACTCACTTGATAGCGGGTGATGGCATCTTGGAGTTGTTCGACGAGTTTCGCCACCCCCCTAGAATCCCTGTTCTTATCCAAAAGCAGAGCTACCTTATCCATGAATCGAGATGATTCGGCTTTTTCCAGCAATTCCCGGGATTGCTTCTCAATTGCTTCTAATGCACTGCAGAGACCGTCAACAAGTGTGGAGAGACGAACCATGGGCAAGCATACCTGGTTAGTTCCTCGCGTCGTTTGGTCTCCCCAGGGTCTTCGTCGATAGTCGCCATGGCGACGCATTGTTTGAACCTATCCAACTGGGGTTTGAGGTCTGCTATCTTCTCCTTTAGATCTTCGAGTTGCTGCGAGCGTCCGTGTCAGTTGTGTATGACAGCCACCAACTTGAGAAATACCTCGTAATGCTTGGCAAGCGCGCACACTCCACCGAGGGCGGACTTGAGGGGAGGGAACCAATCGGAGGTCTCCTTTGCAATATCGAGGGCGATCCTCACGCCATCTGCGACTCTCTGCCTCACTGGGGGATTCAAACGGTCAGGGGGTCAACTTGATGGGGGGTGTCAGATCCACTCACATCGGTTCAAATCGGCATTACCCTCTACGGCCCTGGGGTCTATCGGAGGTTGCTTTTGGGACATCTGAGGTGGTTCGCGGGTGCAAGTAGTTGTGGAATTGGCAGCAGAGGCCATTCGTAGTATGAGAATATATATGGGTACTGCGGAATATCACGTGCCAGGGTCCTGATCGGGCGCTTGGGGCCGCTTGTCAACCTGTTCCCGGTTCCGCCATCCCCGGACTCTCTGGTCTCTCCTTCGGTACTTTTATATCCGTAGGCCTTTCGTATCTCATGGGTACATATCTCTTGTGTTCCCATATAAGAATCCCCATAGGCTTTAAAAGAGCGCCGAGTCGAACGTGTTCTGCTTCAAATTGATACCGTCGTCAGCCACGATGAACCCGCCAGAAAAGAAGTGATGCATGCGAAGCCCCATCAGCGGGCTGGAAAGCTGCGGAGCGTACCGTGCCATCCTCTAACATTAGAGGCACACGACCAAAGAAGGGGACAGTAGTAATATATAGGATTCGTGTGGAAAAAGATAAAAACTATTATATTCAATGCTATCGAGGAATGCAGGTGATAAGTACTATCGTCCAAAAGTCAGCAGTTACACAATTACACGGGTGCCAGGTATGTCTATTTCTACAGGCTGTCAAACCAGAACGTTACCGAAGGAGGAATGAAAGGAACGAGGGAAAGAGAGAATCATTCGACTAACTCGCAATCTCCTCCAAACGCTGCAGAACATCTTCAATCCTTGGACGGGCTGCCGTCTGCGGTGTCCAGCACAACTCCACCATCTCCCACAGGCTGTCCACAAACCCGCTCTGTCGACAAGGTCGTTTGCCCTCCAACACCTTCACAAAAACGGTCAGGTCTGTGTACTCGTGGAACGGAAGATGCCCGCTGATGGTCTCGTAGATGACCATCCCAAGGGCATAACAATCCGAGAACACCGTCGGACGGCTGTTCTTGAATCCAAACCGCTGCGGGTCGATCAGCTCCGGACTCATCCATCGCGCAGTACCACCCTGAGTGCATGAACTTGAGGATAAGAGGTTTGCGGGGTCCGAGATGATCGTAAGTAGGCCAAAGTCCGCTAGGCGGGGGTTGCCGGCCTGGTCAATCAGTATGTTGGCCTGAACGAGCATTGAAGTCGGTAAGCAAGAAACACGACTCCAATTTTCGAAAACATACACCCTTCGGATCCCCGTGGATCATTCCCTCGCTATGAATGTAGATCAGTCCCCTAGCGACACCGATCAACTGGAGAATCATACGACCGTCAGCGAAATGGCCACGGCGAAGCTTTCGATGGAAAACCTACAAGCTTGAGCCGGTCCACGTGCGGATGGGCCTTGACAAAGTTGTTGATGTTCCCGTTCAACATCCAGTCCGATATCATAGCGAAGCAGGTCTCGGTCATTGTCACGCCTATCAGCGGCAACACGTTCGGATGTCGAAGGGTTCTCCACGTCACCACCTCCTTACAGAACCTCTAAACAGGCCTTGGTCAGCACATCAACACGTGAAAAGAGTGTTCAACACGTAACTCACACCAATTATCTTCCGTAGGTCGCTGTTTGAATATGTCCTTATGACCTTCACAGCAACGTCTCGACCACAATAGATCCCCTTCCATACATCCGCAGACCCGCCCCTGTACAATGCGACGTTGGCTCGATCGTACTCGGCGTGAATCTTCATGGCCCTTGGCAAATATGCGTGTTGGCCACACATTCTGTACAACAGCTTGAGGCACTTCTTCCGGATTTGCGGTAAAAGATAGACCTTGTCCATCGCCCGGTTAGCGAGGCGTGCGAGCGTCAAGTTCAATCGGTCAGGTATCACAATGGGAAGCAAGTGCAAAACGTGCCTCATCTATCACGTCGATGAGGGTCTGTGCGTCGTCCCCGTAGAGGTGATCGGCCGTATTACTCTTGTCTTCACCCGAGGAGATCGCCTCGATCAGGGATGGGAGTTCATGTAGGACAAATATGCGCCTGATCAGGCGTTCGTAGGCTGGAGTGTCGAAAGGGTGACCAAGGAGCAACCAACACGTTGTACAAGATCGGCAAAGGTGGGCTGAAGACATACCGTCACCAGATGCCAAGGTTGCGTTGTGAGGATCAACGGGCGCAGGGTGTGGGGCACGTGCATCCGTGTTGAATTTTACACCGGGAGTGGATCCCGGCGTGGTGAGAGAACTGAGTGTTCGTTCGATCTCTAACCTAACGGAGATATGAGATGCACAGTCGATACTGTAAAAAATGAGATATACCAGTCCTCGGTGGTCATGTTCGGCTTTACCGCTAGTCACGCAAATCTGAATCACATTGATCGCAATCCGAGTTGATTCGATTCGCAACAACACTACTCCGGTCAACCTTGGTGACGTCTCCATCAAGCTCGGTGAGGTGGTTGTGTCAGGATCGGCAGGCATAAACCGTGTTTTACCCTCGGGAGCTGTACATTCTGGAAGATTTACAATGACGTCCAATCGATGTTTGGGGAGATGGATATTGCTATTGAGGAACTTGACAGTTGCAACGGCATAGACAAACCGCTCTCTTGCACAACAAATCGATATGTTTGTCGCTAGGCCAACTCCCTTACTGATGCCGTTCCGCGAGCTCGGAAAGTTCGTGCTTGAGGAAGAGCCGGATGTCGTTGTTGATCAGAGGAGAGTCGACGTCATGTAAAAAAAAGACCTCGGTCGAGTTCACGAGTATGGGGAGACGAAATCCGGTCCTGATCCGTGGCTCGGGTCTGCCGGTGATGAAAAACTTGGCCCTCGGTATCCGTCCGACGAGCCGACCCAACACGGAGAGAATCGCCGACGATGGTTCCTCATCCTTGCACTCATCGAGAGCATCGATCACTATGACCGTTGGAACATCCGCCGATCTAAGTGGCTC
>Ga0307515_10018026_pt1 | contig 12815 bp, 6 predicted proteins | sample 17_EM_MG_FD_194513 | JGI IMG/M metagenome (GOLD analysis project Ga0307515, IMG submission 194513) | Populus trichocarpa ectomycorrhiza microbial communities from riparian zone in the Pacific Northwest, United States - 17_EM | ecosystem: Host-associated > Plants > Roots > Unclassified | place... | reverse complement strand
GTCCACAAACACAGATGTATTCTTCATAAAAATGTTTTAAGATTATAAAACATTGAAACATATTGTTGAAAATGTAAAGAAAAATCACTGAGAATTAAAGGAGAACATGGCTAGACTTGATTAGTTCTGATATCTTGATTCTTTGCAAATACAATAAGAACTTCATATAGGATTAGCATGCATCTAAATTTCCATTTCAACATATGTAGTGTGCACTTCTCTGATGACTTTGGAGTTAGTTTTTTTTTTCTTTTTTCACAAACACTGGAGCAATTTGTTAACCATATCATCAAAATGGAAATATATTGTTGAAAATGTAAATAACATGAATAAGTGAGAATTAAGGGAGGATATAGCTAATCCTGATTAGTTTTGCTATCTTGATTTACTGCATGTAGGATTAGTATTTGCTATCTGGATTTTTCGCAAATACAATGAGGACCACATGTAGGATTAGTATTTGCTATCTTGAATTTTCGCAAATACAATGAGGACTCCATGTAGGATTAGTATTCATCCAGAGTCCTTTCTCAACATTGGCAGTGCACTTCTATGTCTGAACAGAACCTCAAGCAATTTTTTTAGCCGTATGATCGAGATTTGGTTCCATTGGTAAACCCAGTCCTTGAACTTTCATTAAGCATTGTTATTTAATTACTGCCGTGGAGAGCAATCCGTTGTCATCTAGTCCGGTCAGGATGTCTGGGTTCTCCCAGTTTTTCCCGGGTTCAAATCCCGGCAACGGATTTCTTTATTTTTTCAATAAATTCCGATCTGTTCTCATTTTTGGCCACTGTTCTTTCCTTGTCTATTGTTCTGCTATGTTCGTGTGGATGTGGATTCCATGAATTGCTGGTTTGTTTTTTAACTGTTAGTGTTCCACATAGAATTTTTTTCCCTTTGCCTTTCTCCTCCTAATTACCATAGCTTATACAAGCAGAGGTGGGCCATTATTCGGAAGCGGCACGGGAACTTGAATGTGGGAACCGTTTCCAGTGCCCCTCAACTCTCTGAGACACAGCGTGCAGCACGCGATGCAGTGAAAATGGCCCTCGATCCTCATCCAGCAGCCAAAAGTTTAATTGCAAGTTCTGGTAAATTATCCTTTCCATCTCATACTGTTTTTAAATTATTTAGGTGTGTTCTAGTAGACAATCTTTAAAAATGCAGTCTGAATTATTAATTTGTCTAAATGTATTAAACAGCTCAACTGCCTTTAAAGCACAATGGTAGTTTGTAGTTTGCTCTCTATGCGTGTAGTTCACATAGGTTTCAGCACTTGCGTGTGTGAGATTCTTACAATTATTCTTTTAACTTGGAGCAGCTGGGACAACTTCTACCAAAACCCCCAATAATTGTGCCTCTCCTACCATCACTGCAGAAGCTTCTCCTGCCCAACATCAATCTCAACAACGTACCATGATGACAAAATCATCTTCAATATGGCCAGTGGGACCTGCAGCAAAATCTCAAGTAATGTTGGCAAAAGCATCAGAAAAATCTATTCTGAGTTCTGATCCTGTGAGAGCTGCTGCAGTTGCTGCTGGGGCTCGCATTGCTACCCAATCAGATGCTGCTTCACTGTTAAAGGCTGCTCAGGCAAAGAATGCTGTCCATATCATGCCCACAGGCAGTTCTTCAATCAAATCATCCATGACTGGTGGTATTTCTACGCACTTAGATGTCAATCCCAATACTCGATTTATCTCCAGTGGCATGGCAACTGCACCAACTACCACACGTCCACCTGCAAGTGGTCCATGCCCTGGTTTGCCCAAAGCTACTTCACCACCCCCTCAGATGAAAGCTTCTTCATCAACAGCTCAGCATACACAATCCACCCCTGTCACATCATTCAATGCGCAATCTGAACAGACTAATTCTGTTTTGGCCAAAGCCACTGTACTGCCACCTCAGATGAAAGCTTCTTCAATGACAACTCAGAATACACTATCCACCCCTATCACATCGAGTACGCCATCTGAACAAACTAATGCTGAAAGTTCGCCAAAGCAAGGCATTGTAACCATTAAGGATACAAAAGCTTTTGGGTCGCAAGAAGTGGCAAATGGCCAAGTTCAAAAGGATGGAGCTCATGTCTCAAGTGAGCATGTTCAAGAAGTTAAAGCAGCTTTGACAAACCAAGAAGCAGAGTTGAAAAGTCAAGTAGCTGCTTTGGAGAGTTCTAATGGTTCACCAAAATTGATAATGAATGAAAGTGGCCTGGTAAATGTCACTGGCAACCAGGTCGACGGAAGTCAAAATGCAGATGATAATAAGATGACTTGTTCACCTATCAAGGAAGCTGAAAATCAATCTGCAGTTCAGGAGAATGATGAGAATCAAAGTGTAAGTGAGAGGCAAGCAGATTTGCCAAGCTCAGTAAGCAATGAATCCTGCATAAAAGTGGATAGTATAAGCAAAACAGAAGCCAGCGATGGAATGATGGACGGATAGGGTCTTGAATGCGAAGTAGCAGAAGACACTTTCCTTTTCTGTTTGGTCTCTCTATTTGTATTTTAAACGAGATAGAAATTGTGTAAATTGATTACAGTTGTGGAAAGTAATGACTCAGTCCGTCTTTTTCATGATGTAATTTCTTCATGCTCGCCTGGTTCGATAGATCATGTTGCCGTAGATGCATTTGAACACTAATGTCACTGACAAAAAAATGAAAAATAAAAAATCAGATTCTTAAAGATGAAAATATTTACAGTGTTTAAGAAGTAACTAGTCATATTTTAATAATTATTTTATAAATTTATTTAAAAAAAAAAACAGATACAATTAAGAAATTTTAGATAAAGACTTTATGAGGTATGAATTTTATTTATTTATTTATTTATTTTGTATTTGTCTGTTTGTTCATGTGGAGTTAGAGAGTAACTAATAAGAAAGATATTTTTCTGTGCGAATGTGTCTATTTGGAGTGTGGTTACGGTTGTTTTTCAAAATATTTTTTATTCGGAAATACATCAAAATAATATTTTTTAATTTTTTAAAAATTATTTTTGATATCAACACATCAAAAATTTCAAATTTTTTCAACAGCGCTTTTGGGCCGTACATGCTAGTTGGATTGTTGCAGCCAGAAATGCAGTGTGATCTGCATTTTCTGCAAAACCGATGTCAGATGAAAACCTCCTGTGGTTGGAAGGCATGGCAATTGGATAAATTAAAAATCTTAATTGATAAGTTGGGGTGGATTTAGCTTCTGCTGATCCGTTTTTCACTGTCTTGATCTAGAGAAATTCAAACAATGGTCAACAATATAGGGCTGAGGTAAAGAGAGGATCCGTAGTGTTGCTTAGTAAAAATATTTTGATTAGTTACTTAAATTTTACCCAGTGGGTCAGAAAAATTAACAAGGAACTCGTAGTGTTGCTTCAAGTTCTATTTGAAGTATCTAATACTACGACAGGCAAGCCAAATGAAAAAAGGAAAAACGAAAAACGAAAGGAAAATGGAAAAGGAACAATCCAATCTTCAGTGGTGTTGTGGGGGTTTTCCATCCTCGAACATACTATATTGTTTCTGCAGTGCAGGGCTTGCGCATGAGAAGATTGACTGCTTTTGTCCCTTAAGTTTCTTTAATTTGACACCAAACAAGAAAGAGCGCAAGGGGATTCTAGCTTTGTGTGATGAACTCCTATTTTTAGATGCTGAAATCCCGAGCTCCTCGTCCAGTTTTGTGAGTAACCTTTCAACTTCAACCTTGAGTCCTCTCACACGATCCAGACCGGTTTGCAGCTCATCTGCAACCTTGTTGCTTTCCTGTTTCATGTTGAGAATCTCACCTTGAAACTTAGCTGCTTGATATTCACTTAGCTCAGCCTCTTCTTCTTTGGAACGTGGATTGGAAACTCTCAACAGCTCATCTTGAATATTGCATAAAGATGCATATCTAGCATGAATTTCATCTTTCATTACCGAATTGTTCTCCAGCCATAATGTTAGTTCAGTTTGTATTTCTCTCAAATGTGTGAATATTGGCCGAGTCTCTGAGATGATATATTGACTCTTATCATTTCCTTCTCGCCTTGTTTTATCTCTTACTTTTGATAGCTCCACCTTTAAGTCATGGACTGAAGTTTGAAACTTTCGTATCTGATGCAACGTGGTGCTAAACCTCAACCAGAACTCCAGATTTTCCTCCAGCAGTCCATCAATATCTGAACGGATCTTTTCTTCTACAGCTGAAGGAACATGGGGTGAATCTGCACGTTTCATCTTGATCACATTGCTAACCTCTTTCGCAGAGTACCTTCTATTACCTCCAGATACAGCTAATTCACCAATTCTTCCTCTGGCTTCTACATGATGTTCGTGCTCTGAGTCAAAAACTGGCCGCGGAGGTGAACTTAGAGATGAAAGATTTGAATCCAGGAAGCTAGCTGCTTGTGTCATAAGGTCGGGAGAACCTTCTGCATGTGAGTACTTATATTTTGTCGAATCACCATCATTATTTTCATTGAGATTTTGTTGGTGAGAGCTCATTTCACGCAAAGATTGGATCTCTTCATCCCTCAGGGCAAGAGCATTCTTTAATTCCCTAATCTGCAATGCCAATTCAAAGAAACCGTCCCGATTTTTCTTCTCAACGTCACCGAGCTTCTTTCTTACTTCCGTATAATTCCGGAGGACCAAAGTATACTCTTCCAGCAGAAGCTTTTCCCTGTCATCTAACCCACTCGCCAACAACTGCCTCCAGTTGGGTTGATCCTCTTCATCTATTCCCAGTTCCTCTAGCCGAGCAGCAAGATCATTTTCTTCCTCATGCAAATCTCGCTGATCATGTGTTGGGACATGATCATCAGTTATGGCAGTGAGCTTTTGGTTTGGTCCAGATTCCTCTGCTTTGATAGAACTATTGACAGCAGGAACATCATCTTTCCTCCCTTCCTTTTCCATTTCCATGGCCTTCGATACAAATGCATCATTGAAAGAAGCCAGATGTTCTTCTTGTTCTTCGACCCCCCTGCCTGCTTTGACATCAACAGCAGCTCCTGATTCTTGGATTGATTCTTCTTTCTCAACTTCCTTGTCTGGTTTCACTGTTTGTAACTTCACTGACAAATGATCAATGGCACAACTTGCTTCAGTTAAACGTGTTAGAAGGTTTTTGTTTTGATCTTTGATGTTTTCGTTGAGGCATTTCACTCTACGAAACTCCTCTTCCAACTCTCTTAGCTTGTTGCTCATTTTCTCTGAATTTTCCATCAGAGTCGCCTTATCCTCTTCTAGAGTCTTGATGTGTGTCTGGAGCCCATCTGAATCAGATTTTAGTCTGTTTACCAGAGCATCTTGAGAAGAGACTGCAGTTTCCAAATTCACAACCTTCTCAACTAGTTCATCAATTCTCTCGGCCAGTTGCATCACGGTGTGGGATGATTTTAAATCTGCTTCCAGCTCACCTTTAATCTTCTCTCGCAACAAATTCGTATCATTTGGATCTATATCTTCTGATTCAGCCTCCTGTTCATCAGCAGGCTCCAGCAGATCTGATTGGTCAGAAAGAAACTCACCTTTAAGGGCTACGTACTTCTGCTGGACTTCCTTAATCCTTCGGTTCTCTACCTTAGCCTCTTCAGCTGATAGCTCCCGTTTCTCTTGCAACTTAACCAAAGTATCCTTGCATGATTTTAGAGCAGTGGCAGCCATCAAAGTTCGGGCTTCATTATCATCAATAACATTGCTGATACCGAACTCATCTTGTAAGCCGCTGATTGTCACTTGCATTTCAGTTATCTGATTTTCAATTCCCCCGCACTTAGCTTGGCATCGTTCAGATACGCTTTGTACAAACTCCTTCTCCGTTTGTAGTGCCAAAATTTCTTTCTGAAGCTTATCAGTTTTCTCTGCAGCCTCTTCTCGGCTAAGGCCTGAACTTGGAGGCACATTGGCTTTAGCAGAGCTAGCAGTTCTATTTAGCTGCTGTCCCTTTCTGGACAATAACATTGTTTGGTTTCTGAAATCTTTCTTTGGCATGCTGGGTACCTTTGGAATATTTGCTTTAGAGACCTTGTGTGCTTCGTTGGGATCATCAGATTCGAATATTGTGGGGTCACTTTCTTCAAAATCATCATCATCCATGGCAAACTGAACTTGTTCTGGGAAGACAGTGGCAATGGTGCGGTTGGCACTTTGCAGCTCTTTTGACAGATGATCGAATCTCTCTGCCAATGCTCGATATGCCCGGTAAGAGTCTTCCACATGGTTTATAAGTTCTGGCCTCCTTCTGTAGTACATCTCAGCTCTTTGAGCGAAGGTGTCCCCCGAATTTTCAATGATTTTGAGCATGTTATTAACCTTTTCCTCCATATCTGTCATATCAAAAGTGTGTTAAACTAAAAATCAAAAACAAAAGAAAGAAGAGCCATATATGTCAATATATAACAGACTTGAATATTCTTATACAACCATAGTCTAAGCTTGACATATTTGAAAATGTTATCTCTGTCATTTTCCTGGTTTCTTGCTTTTTTATAATTTTCTTCACATGTTTTGTGAAAAAAACGGAGAATTGGTAACCAAATGCACGATTAATCTTAAACAATGTGGGATCATCGGAAGCAGAATTGATTTCGATCTCTTCGTTTGTATAATAAACATAGAGTTAGTTAGTTGCCATTGAGCATGTAAAATAATCAAGAACATAACACACACACACACACACACACACATATATATTCTGACTGAATGAAGCCTTTCCCTTGTGTAACCTAGCAAATCTCCAAACGGAAAACTTAAAGGAACCTGGCATGTTGTTGCGGACAATTGACCAATAAGAAGACAGGACTAGTTATGCACCAATCTAGATTCTAGATCACCGAAAGAGACCATATAGAAGACCATTAATTCTTAGAAACATATACAGATGAATAAAAGAAGACAAAAGTACCCACCTTGGAGGTTTTCTTCCAGCCATTTTGAATGTTTTGTCCTGATGTGGCTTGCCCACCACCATGAATATGCATTGCTTGCTGCTCTCTGCAGCATTGTACCTGCCTTTTCCCTCCCTCAAAATGCAAAAGAGATTCAACGCATTCGGGATCAGAAATTGATGATACTAATTGTCAAAGAAGACGAGAAAGAAGATTTTGCCGATAGATAAACACAGCTTTTGCCTAGAGGGTCTCTAATGAGCAGCGGGGGAGGATATTTACGGCCAAATTTTGTGCCTTTGACAGCCTCAACATCGATAGGGACTCTTCGATGGATGCGGCCATGTTGAAGGATCCTTGATTTGGCAGGTTAGTTTCCTAGAATAAAGGGGGGGTATGTTCCCTTTCTTTGATTGCTAGTTGCTTGACAGGATTTTTGCTGCTTATTTTCGTTGTTTTGTTACATGGGCAATCATGGCATGGTCTGTTAGGCTTAGAAATGGACTCTCATCTTATTTTTTTCAAGAAGTTCGACTATTTATAAAAAGTAGTGGCTCTTCAATTTGTTAAAACTGAACAAACTGTTTGTGCTTATCTTCTTCTTCTTCTTCTTCTATTTTTGGCAAAATGCCCATCTTCTTTCAATCAACCGAAAGTTGACACACACAGTGCCACTCTGTTTTTCCGGTTAAAATTACGAACCGGTTTCTGTTGTTTCAGCATTTACTCCAAAAATGAAAATAGAAAAACAAGTATAAATCAATTCTGTCGGCCAATAAAATAAACCTTTGGTGCGGTATTGTTATGTTTTTAAAACAAAATAAGGTTAAGATATGTTTCGGTCCAAAACACGATCTCTTTCTGTAATTTACCATGTGGCACTTGCAGAGGCAGACAGACTATAGGCGTATATAGTACCACTTAGGACGTGACTTGCTGTCTGTTGTTTTTCCAGTAACAAAGAAATAGAAGTGGGGAGTTAATTATAATTTACTGCCTGTAGTTTAGAAAAACAAATCAATCGGTCCCGAAAATTATATTATATATGATCTCTATATTTCTATATATTTTTCCATTTCATGTTGTTTTGTTTTTATTATTTAAGAAATAGAAGAGGGGGGAGAGATCTGATAATAGAGGAAAGATATGTTTTTATACTAAAAGTCAGTAAATTTTTATTATTGAAGAAATTGATTGGTTTGATATGAACTCCACAGGGACTAGGTGACAATTAACACGGATAATGGGAAATGTGCCACAAGCTATCACCGTACAAATGACGAATCCCAACAGTTTAAGAGGACACAAGTTTCGAGAGATAGCGAGAGAGGATTCGATCACTATACAATATGTACACAATTCCTGCAATTATTTACATAGTTTTTACAGTATAATATGAAGCATGAACCTGCTTCTGAATGCGCAGCCATATTTACATCAAAGAATTAAAAGCACGCGCAACAAAACGCTCTCTCTCTGTCGTCTCTTAATTTTATCTCGCTGAGGTATCTGCCATCACACATTAATCTCCTCAATCGTGGACAGTGACGAGGGAGGGCAGCTGCAGGGGAAAACTCCTTCACGGTCAAGAAATGATTAGAAGCCAAAAAACCCCCCACTTTCAGCATATATTAGTACTAGCTAGGATAAGAAGAACATCAGCAATCTTCTTCTACTGGCAAGCAATAAACCCGACCAGCTACACTCTTTTTTTCTTCTTTTTTTTCTTTTCGCCTTTTTTTTTCTTTTTCTTTCAAGTCCTCCCCATATCTATGTACAATATTTTCTACGTTAAACAGAAGGATGGGTTCTGCCAGAAGACCCGGCAGTTACAGAAGTATAACACAATGAACAGTAAAGTGAAATCATTAGCAGCACTAAATGTCAGATGTTCTGGACGGAAGAAAGCCACTGTTCCATGTATTTCTTGCTCTCTGCACATTGAAGTTAAATAAAGTTAAGAACTCAGCACAGAGAAACAATCACATTTTAAGACAGGTTGAAAGAGAAAAAATACATTTTGCTTCCACCAACCACTTAGATGAATATATTTGCAATCAATATGACATCACAAAAGGTATTAAACAGCAAAAAGCCAATAAGCATAGATAAACAAGAAATAGGAGTGGAGTTCAGTACTCGTTTCTTTTTCTTAAATTTCATCAGCTGCGCTCAAATTGTGATCATTCAATAGTTCAGCCGATGCAAATTGCAAAACATTTCTCAAAGAAAGATAAATGTAAATATTGGGATGAGTGCCGAGATATGGCAAAACTATATGAAGGGCGGGAAGGGCAAAGCAAGGGTAGTTCAGGAGGTAGGGTTCAGAGTCTTGTTGACATGAGGCAAGTGAAAGCAATTACAGAAATACAGTTTCCCACAAAGAATCCAATCAACAAGCATCCTGCTTCTAAAAGCTGACCAGGAACAACAATTCATAACATAAAATCCATCAAGTAGAGTAGATATCCAGATACATAATCACAATATATATATATATATATATATATATATATGCAAGACGCGGAACAATTTTCCTCTTCTGAACCTTGTTGGAAAGAGGAAAAGGGAAATAGAAGGCAACTCCTAAACACCTAATAATGTAGGAGATATTTTTGTGCATTGATTATGTATGGAATTCAAACAACCATCCTTTTATGCAGTGACAAGCAACTGCTCAATTAGCTGACTACCAAAGTAACCAACCAGTAAGGGACAAAATGAAACACTAGTGTGAAATAATTCAGATTGCTGTTCAAGGTTCTCAAACCTAGAAAATATGTTAGATGTTTCTCCTTTTTAAACCTCTTAATGTCTAATAAATTATGGCTAGATTATAGCCCATGCCAAAAAGACTATTGAAAATAACTATAGCAAATTGCATTCCAATGTAGAAGTAAAGGCTCTCTTAGGCAATCGCATTCTTTGTGTAACTTAGTTAAGATTGCCTGCGTACAGAAGACGTTGAATGGCTTTCCTTGCCACATCACAGTAATCATTTTTTGTTTTAAATGATTTCATAATAGCCTGTTCATTTATCATTGAAAGGAGAGCTGACAAGTCAGGTAGCAGAAACAGTTCTAAAGACTTCACCATCCTTTACACCATGGTTATTGCAATACTAATGGCGTGATAATCTACCTAGTGAACTATTAATCAACACAGCATAAGGAAACCTACACTAACAGTGGAAGAGGCAAATAGAAGATTTTGTAGAAGCAACCAAAATATAAAAAGAACTCTGGAAGAGCAATGGCTCTTACCATCTGGAATGTTAACAATAGCACCAAACAGATTGTTCTTTTTATCCTCAAATGCATTATCTTGAACACGGCCATAACATGGGACCAGCACAGCAAAACTGTTGTCCGTATCATCATCACTCTGAAATTCAGGTCCATGAGGCTCTAACCACCCAATGGAATAATCCGAATCATCAGACTCTGACCCTGAAACACAGCCACCATCAGATGGCACAAGAACAACATCATATTCCCTATCAATTTTCCGCTCTTCCCGGCTGTGCCATTTTCTCTTAACCCTTCTAGAGGAGGATGCCACATTAGTCTGAACCAAAGGAAATTTCAGAGTATCCGACGATTCCCACAAATCTGAGTCAGGTCTTGCGTTTAAAGAAGACCCATTTGAAATTCTGGGTTCCTGATGCTTTCCACTCCATAACCACCATGAAAGATTGGTAAATGCCACAGCCATTAAATCAACAAAAAAATCAACCTAGCAAATTGATCACAGAAAAACTCAACAAACTGCAATTAATCCAAGGTCTGATGATTGAAGAGCGGAAATAGGCAAGACAACGAGTACTTTACCCCTGTAAAAAGGAATCAACAATAAACACAGTGTTAACACACAAAAATAGAGTAACTGATGTTGACAACCAAAAAGAAGATAGCAACCTTATATGCAGCAACAAAACCAACTAGCTTTAAATGAAACAAAAAAAAAAGAAAAAAAAGAAATTGCCCTTCATGTTTTCCTTATGATTTTCACTTTCATGATGAAACAACTTCGAAAAGGTTGGATTTTTTTTCACATTTTTGGTTCCATCCAAAATTTAACATCAAATAAAAAAAAAATCAAAGAATAAGAAAAGAAAAATCACAAGGCACAGGTTCGATGAACTATCACTGATAAATACAATGAATTTACATAAATTTAATGAATAAGAAAAGAAAAATTAAAAGGTACGGGTTCAATGAACTGCCACTAGTCTATACAATAAATTCACATATGAAAAATAAAGAATTTAATATCAAAATAAAGAATCATCCAAAAGAAAATCTAAAATAGAAAAGGACGTAATTGCACCAAAAATAGATCTCTCCCAATCCATACAAAGCGAGCAGAAAACAGATTTCTCAAGCTCACCAGATGCACGTGAACTCAATATTATTACTAAATAAATAAGAAATTTGAAAAATCAAAATATTCACTTTCTTTCGCGTTCTTGGCTGAATCAATCTCAGGATCAAGAAACCAATCAATTGCTAAAAGAAGGCTATAGGTTCAAAAAATCAAGATCAGATTACAAGCGTAATGTAATGCGGATACCTTAAAAACAAGGAGTTGTGATTGTGTTTCGAGCTTGTATCCGAACAGATGAATGAGAAACCCTAGTTTCGATAGATTTGTCTCCTCTTTTTTAGATTAAGAGAAAGAACAAAAAAATTAAAGAAAGAAGAGATTGGGAGATTTGAGTTTTGGTTCTAATTGGAAAGTTATGAGCAACTTACAAAACAAAACTAACTTGATTTGTTGTTCTCTGGAACCGGGTTTACTATATCACATGAGCTTTGTCTTAAACGTGCGAACATCGGGCTTTTAGTTGGACCACCTATAGGATTAAGATTTGTAAATAGTAGCACTGAGGGTCTTGAATTGGTGGTTGGAACGGCTTGTCTTTTTCTGTTGTTCCTGGGGTTGAGTTTTTATGTATATGTCTGTCATCCCCGCGGTGCTTTATATGCTTGCTGGGTTTGCAGGGTGTTCAGCGGGCCGTGGAATTAGTCGTGGTGCGAGCAAACTAGCCAAGACACTCACGTAAATAAAAAAAAAAAATTTGTAAATAGTAATTGAGTGATGGGTATGATTTACAAATATATATATATATATATATATATTTCACATGGATAAGTAACCTAGCTGAGATTCTATAGGAATTAACAAAAAATAATAAATAAATAAATCTTGGAACACAAAAATTATTTTTTGATGGAGAATAAAAATATTGTTGAAGGAAAAACGAGGAGGAGGATAAACGATGATTAGGTGAGGGGAGGTTGAGTGTTAGTGTGGATACGGGTGCAGGAGAGCAGGGCTGATTAATTGGTCTGGTCAGCATTGTGGTGCTGGTGGGGGTGGCTGCCGGGAAGGGAGGCTAGAGGAAAGGTAAAGGAAATAAGCAATGACGTGGCATGGGAAATGACCATGGATTTGCGTGTCTTTGTGGCTCAAGTAACCGGTGTGTGCTAGAAACTGTAGCTGTGGCTGTACAATACAAATATAATAAATGGTCATCAATCAAGCCCCGGCCAGCTAGCAGATTGGCTAAAATTTAATTTTAAAAAAAAACATATTAATTTTTTTATATTGTTTTGATATATTAATATTATAAAAAAATTTAAAAATAAAAAATATTATTTTAATATATTTAAGTAAAAAATCAACCTCTAATTCGTGAGTAGTTAATTAAAGAATAAACTATATGCCTTGTAAGTTTTAAATTGCACATGGACTCCTTGAAAGTTTGGATTCTAATGGTTGGACGGAAGAATTTAAGGCCAAATCTTTGTGGTTTCTTTTTTCTTTCTGTCTCTAGCGGTGTGGGGGTGCTTGATGAAATTCATAGTGTAATTTCTTTATTTTTACTCATCATTAGCAGTTAGCACCCACTCAGTCAATTAAAGCTGT
>Ga0307515_10018025_pt1 | contig 12816 bp, 14 predicted proteins | sample 17_EM_MG_FD_194513 | JGI IMG/M metagenome (GOLD analysis project Ga0307515, IMG submission 194513) | Populus trichocarpa ectomycorrhiza microbial communities from riparian zone in the Pacific Northwest, United States - 17_EM | ecosystem: Host-associated > Plants > Roots > Unclassified | place... | reverse complement strand
AGACCCTCGGAGAGGAATCCACCTCGGGGCTCTGTAATTGGCTGCTGAAGCTAGCGCAAACGCTAACGCCTATGGCGTACGTTAGGCTGCGGCGCCGGTTGCTGATTGGCTCAGGAGTTTGCAGGAGTCGAGGTGGATTTTCTCTCCGAGGGTCTCTGTTAACTGAGATAAATATTCTCATCCTTCGTGACTACTCCACCTTATGGAGTCCTCACACACCATACACCCGCATCCCCGCGTGACAAGAGCTAAGCCACCTCTTATATTTTTTGATTTAGAGGTATTAACAGAGCCGAGAGCTTCTGATTCCACTTCTAAAGCTATATTTGTACGATAACAAAGAAGAAGAAAACGACTGAAAATTTATTTGGGGTATGCCAAGACTTATTGCGATAAGATTTATCTAAAACCACCCTGGTCATAACTGATAGTAGATATGAAATATATGTGATAATAAAAACTCTAATAGATAAATAGATATACCTGATATGGTAAATGCTCAGAAGAAGCATAGTCTCTGAGATTAATTCTTCTCAGTCCGTTATTTACGTTCAAGCAATAACAAAATGCCAGGACGGGACACTGAGCAATTGTTACTGCTGCCAGAGGACTCAGAGGAAGCGGCAGAGGGCCAACAAGCGCATTATGTGTCGGTTCAATCATTTAGAGTTCTTCGAGCCTCCTTTTTAGCCATATCGATAGGCACCCTTATCTTTCTACAAGGTAGGCTATCGTGAGTTGAACGTGATATTTGGAGCGCACAATTAACTGACGTGATAATGTTTATAGCAAGCAACACCTCTCTGCTCACAACTACTCAAACCGTCATTGCGACCGACCTCAATACTTTTTCTGATGCCAGCTGGTTCACCTCCGCATATCTCGTACATTGCACTCCTTTATCTGTGGGTGGATCACAGTGCTCTTGATGGACGCTAACTTCGCGACAGATCGCCATGTCCAGCATCTCCCCGCTTGCTGGCCGTCTGTGCCAAATATTCTCTCCTCGGACCTGTATTTTCGTCTCGAGCATTATATTTGCCCTTGGAGCTATAGTCGTGTCGATTGCACCGGCGTTTGCAAGCTTCCTAGTTGGTCGGGTAGTAATGGGCATCGGAGCCGCTGGCATTTTTACAATCTCGATCATACTCGTATTGGAACTGACAGGCGGAAAGCGTCGAGGCCTGTTCATAGGTCTCATCAATTCTGGATTCACTGCAAGCATCGCCTTGGGGGCCATTGGTGGAGGTGCATTGGTTCCTACTATTGGATGGGTTTGTTCACGCTCATCACTTGTGTTTCTGGGGGATTACGGACTTACATTGTTGCTAGAGAGTTACCTTCTGCATACAGGCCTCGTTAGCCGCATCAATGGGCACATGTGTTCTATATGCCGTTCCCAAGTTATCTGCTGTTGGCACGAAGGGTTCGGGTGAACAGCCGTTAGCCCATAGACTTGCTAAGGTAGATCATTTTGGAGTAATTACGCTGGTAAGTAGTCCCTGGGAACGGTGAGCATTAGGAGAAGTCACTAAGCTCTCTTCACTTTAGACTTCATCTCTCGTGATTTTACTCACCAGTCTATCTTCTACTAGGATAAGCATACTTCCGATAATCCTCTCAATGTCACTGTTCATTCTTTTCATCATAATTGAATCCCGTTATGCCGCCGAGCCAATTATTCCTGTTGCAGTACTCGAATCTCGAAGCGCTCTCTTAGCTTGTTTGGCCGTCCTTGGGCTTATGATATCTCGGTGGACGGTGCTGCTTTATACTCCAGTGTATGCTATTGCAGTCCGGAACTGGTCCACTGCTTTGGCCGGCTCCATGCTTCTGTCCGCGAATGGAGGATTTGCCTCTGGTGGATTAGTCATAGGCTTGATTCATATCCGTCGAGCTGGTAGCTTCTATTTGTAAGCATATGATGAAGGCCGAATGCCGCGACGCTAACTTGTAATAGACCGTGTTTGACCGTTTTCGCCCTTTTTTCAATAACTCTCTTTATTCTGTCGAGAATTTCCACGCCAAATTCTTCAGCAACAGCGTACATGATTACTACGTTTGCAAACGGCTTTTGCACCGGGGCAGCTTTGAACTATACACTTGCACACCTCCTTCATCTCACTTTACCTCAAACACAATTTATCGCAAGCTCTCTCATTACCACCTTCCGTGGCTTTGCTAGCAGTTTTGGATCGGCTATAGGGGGAGGCTTATTCTCCCGCGCGTTGAAGTCTGCCCTAGAGAAAGGGTTCAAGAGGAAGGGTTTTGTCAGAAAGGACGAACTATTAAAAAAGCTCCTGGGCAGCCCTGCACTAGTCGCCAGCCTAGTTGGTGACGAGAAAGAGATTGCGATTAACAGTTATGTCAGTGCTTTGATGGTCCTCTTCACTTTTGCAGGCATTCTTGCCCTTATTGCGATTGTGCTACAGGCTGGAACGGGCTGGGATGCTCCTGCAGAAATGGAGGGAATAGATGGAGCTCACGAGGGAAGACAACGCGACGAGAATCCATGATGTCACTTGCGATGCCAATAATACGTATCCGGGAATGTGGAGAGGACGAAGGGAAGCAGACAGTCCTTGTTCTACCCAGATCATTATGGCTGAGGGCGAGGTTACTCAGCGACCCCGAGAAGAGATGCTAAGTAATACGGCCTAAGACAGTTCGTTTGCCATTAAATTTAAATACGTTAATATGCTAGTTAAGGGGTGTTAGGGTAAAGCCATTGTTTTATATAAAGATCTTATTAATAAATCCTATGCCGCTAGCTCCTGTGTTAATTAGGACTTAAGTGTTAGCCTATTAACCTTTCCGCTAAAGACGGTAATTAATGGTTATACTATAATCCTATGAGTTAGGGTTTGCAATATCTAATCTATTTAATAGGATCCTGTAATATAGCTATCCTAGGGAGCGACTTAACTCTAGGATATACCTTTTAGTAGCGAGCGGGGAGGGGTTCTTATAGAACGTCGGCTATAGCTTCGTTCTTATAAGTGGTATTTACTAGATATAGAGTTGGAGCCAGATAAAGATTGGGGTTAGTGGCTAGAAGATTAGTACGGTAAACAGCTGCTAGCGTTAACTATTTATAGATCTTTTTGAAAGGGGGCGGAGTAGTAGTTAAAGAGGTAGAAACTACTTCTATATTTAAAACAGAGGCCTAGCTTAGTGCGTTATTCTTATTTAGAGGACCCTAATAGGGCGTATCCTAATACCTATTGTAAAACTTCTCCGCTGACACATGCAACCTTACTAAAAGGTAGCGCCACACTTCAAAACTTATGCATACCCATCTTTCTATCAAAAACAATCGATTTTCCAACTTTCAAGACCCAATTCCTACTGCCTAGCGAGCTAGAGGTAGATTTATTTGCCGTCTTACCCCTCTTTTTAAAGAGAATTTTTTTCTAAGGGGTGGTCCTAGCTCGTAAGTAAAGTAGGAGTAGGAACACCAAAACTATAAAGGGGTCTAGTTTTTATACTACCTTTTAGCCTAATCTCCCCAGAAATCTTCTAGTAGGATTAGTAAGGAGAAAGGGCGTAAAAGGGTAAAAAAAACTAGTAAATCCCCTTATAAGGTACAAAATGCCAAAAAAACAAAAAAAAACCTCCTATAGAAATAAGTGATAAAGAGTCTATATTTACTTTTTCTCCCCCCTCTCCTACTCCTCGCCTGTTTAGAATAGGAGAAAAAAAGGACATCCTTAGTCTTCTCTTAAAAAAGAAAACCAAAAACCTGCAAAAAAGATGATAAAACTAACTACTATTGCGGATAGTATACCTACTGGTACACCCAGTATACCTTTCCCTCTCCTTTCTCCAAAACAACACCTATAAAAGGCTTTAGATAGCCTAGTCCAGGCCTATAGAGGGCTAAAAGAAGAAGAAGAAGAAGAAGAAGAAAAAGAATAAGTTAAGCGGATAGGGAACTATATACGGAGAATTTTAGTAGGAAAAAATCCCTTTATAAAAGAAGATGTCACGGCACTAACCTGACGCATACTGTTCCTACTGTTGGCTGGCCCACCACTAGCGCCTTGGCGGCTGGCCCTACTATTTATATACGATACCCCCTTTTACCTTCTTCTCTTCTTTATAGCATAACGTAGTTATTCAGTCTACTTCATTGCAGTACTGTAATAGTTTGTGCTATTATCAATTGCGCCCTATCGCGATCACTAATTCCCCGTATCCCAGTTATCTCCGCCCCAGAATAATTGCGACCTGCGCGCGCAGCTAACGCGTCTATACGCCATAATCCAGCACAGTCCTAGAACGATCCTTAGTTTTTTTTTAGCGCCAAAGACCACCTAAATGGGCGACATTAATGACGCCGAAATGGCCAAAACCTAAAACCCCCGCGAAGTTTTTATAGACTTCTTTATATAAACACACCCCAACATCGCATGGACAATCCGCTGCTCCCCACTATACCCTAAGACCTTTAAGGCCGACAAAGCTTACCATACCCTTGTTAACCATACTAATAAGTTCCTTAGCAATATTAAAGCGGGACTACAGTTTATATATAACATAAATACCGCTAATAAGAAAGCTAACGAAAGCCTTAATGCCCTTATTGCTTCCTAGACAGGAACTATTAACTCCTAGGCAGAGACTATTGCCATTCTAAAATAATTAACCCCTATAATAACGGCAGTAACCTAGCAGAAAAAACGGAAGTCTAAAGACCCGCCAATATTTAGCGGAAAAGGCACCCCGTTAGAACGATAAGCTAACTTTAAGACCTAGCACATTAAGATTAAAGGAGTCTTTAACTGTAACTAGGACTACTTTAATACAGTCTAATCTTAGATCCTTTATATCTCGGATATACTAGAAGGTAAGGCCTATAAGTTTATTAAGTAGGGCCTGGAGCTTATGCACGAGAACCCGAATAATATATCTATGTGGAAATGGCCCGCTAAGGAAAATATACTTAAAGAGCTTGCTGCCCACTATAAGGTTATTAATATAACCTAGGTCGCAAAAAATAAGCTTAACTATTTCCCCTAGGGCGAGCGTAATTACTGGTCCTGGAAGGGAGAGCTTAATAAGTTAATGGTCCGCGCTAGGAAGACAGACAAATAGAAGGTGAACCTACTTCGGAAGTTTATCTCTCCGAAGATGGAAGAGCTAGTACTTAGACTTAACTATGAAATTAATAATAGCGACTATATAGGTTGGAGCAAGTAGATAGATGTGTTCGCTAAGAACCTTGTAAACTATATATACTAAGCCAACCTTAAGAACACTAACCACCGCCCACCTGCTTAAGCCCCTGCCCCTACACCGACCCTAACCTTAGCAGTAACTGGAGAACCTATGGACCTTAATAGAATCTTAAACATGGAGTGTAAGCGCCGCTTTAATAATAGACTATGCCTTACCTATAGCCTGCCTGGCCACTAGAAGGACGCTTATAACCCTACTATAATAGTAAACCTAGTCCTAATGCTAGCCCGTTAAATAACGCAAACTAATAACCGCGGACGTAGCAACCGCGGAGTCCATTATGGCTGCGGCAGACAACTCCCCCCCTTTAACCCTGCGGCTTAGTTACTTTAAATAATGCCCTATATAGAAGCCTAACCCGTTAACAACGCCTAGAATTAGCGACTTCGCGCTAGTGAATACGAACACGGCCATATTGTTAGCGAGGTGCTGTCTTCCTATACCCCGACTAAGACTAACACTACTAGCTAGATAGATACTAAATCGCCCCGCCAAGACAGCCCTATACCCTAGTCGTTAAAAGGCAAACCCTTAGACTAAGTTGCATCTAAGGGTCTAAACCATATAAGGAGGAAGACGAGAAGATTAGGTCCCTGTTACTAGACCAATTAGTCCTTTCTATTAGTAAGCTACCACTTAATCTTAGATTAGTAAATAGTAATAAGAAATTAATCCTTATTTAAACCTAACTCTTCTTATTACACAACCTATGCCCCCAAGTTTTTATTAATATAGTAAGCCTAGTGGACTCCGGTAGTACTGCGATGGCATTTACCGACGTAAAGTCTATTATAAGAAAATATAACGTTATAACCAAGAAGCTATTGGCACTTAGGCTACTACGCCTCGCAGATAGCATCCTAACTTTGCTTATTACGGACTACTTCACCGCCCAAATGTTAATTGGCCTCTATACTAAAGCTATGCTCTTTCTCATTACTAAACTCTTACCTGCTACCCCAATTATCTTAGGCATGCCTTGGCTCTAGAAGTATAAGCCCCACCCTAGTTTTAGGGAGCTTAAGATCCGCTTTAACTTAGACTACTACTCTAGGAACTGTCTCCCATGGGGGATAGCCGATAGTAGTAGGGATGCCCTACGTGGATACTCGGCACTACTAAGCCTAGTGCCTAGGACCATATATAAAGCCCTAATAGTAGAAGATATTCCTAATAAAGGGGAACCTATGCAGCTGCAAAGCAACAAGATAGTAAAAAACTAGACTACTCTAGCACTTAAGACCGAAACGACGGGCTAGCCAGCCTTGCTAAGACTAAGGAAGAAGGTCCGCTTTGTGCCGCTGCCACTAAGAATCTAACGCCAACCTAGATACCCTTTAAACCCCAGCCGCCCAGCCCGATACCTGGAACTAAGCTATATACTATATACGCACACTACAGCCCGCGTTATAGTAAGGACTAGCTATAGAACTACTAAGACCCGGATAATAGAAACCGCGCCACTATAACGCCTAACCTTGCACCTACTCCCCGCACGCCTTGTACAAGGCCGCCGCCTAGGAATCGCTCCTAAGAGCCGACTAAGACGAGCCAGCCCCGCTATAACGTCAGGAGAAGACCAAATACGCCCTAATCTGGACAATATTATGAACATACGCGCCGTAAATTTCGCCCAGTTTTATAAATAAAAAGGCGTAAAAGTAATAAGGATCCATATGGCAGAGCTGGTAGAATTGGTAGAATAAGAAGAACGGAAATAATTGATAGATAAACTCCTTACTAGACTGGTTAAAATACCGGACCTAATAGAGGAATCCTTTTGCCGCTTAGTTAATAGTAACTATATAATAGAAGAAGCCTGCAAGGTCTTCCCTAGTTATTTTTACTGCTTCCTTAAGGAAAACCTCCAGACTATAAATACTGAGTTCCTTCGCCGCAAAGTTATAGATATAGACGTTAAAAAGTTTATAAAAGGCAAGCCCGCTTTAACTAGGGATAATATTATATAACGCCTCCTAAGGGAACACAGGCACTATATTAAGGGGTTTCTCCTAAAGAATGCTGATAAGCTCCTACTATATCGCCCATGGGACCATAAAATCAAAATTATGCTAGGAAAGCAGCCCCCATACCATAAGAACCGCCTACTCTCCCCTGCCGAGCTCTAATACGTTAAGAAATGGATTAATAAGATGCTTAATAAAGGCTTTATCTAAGAATTAACGTCCCCCGCCACAGCCCCGCTCCTACTCGCTGCTAAGCTAAAAGGAGGAGTAAGGATCTACCACGACTACAGAGGACTTAATAACGTTACCGTTAAGAACCAATACCCACTCCCGCTTATTTGGGAGACACTTAATGCCCTATACGGCGCTAAATTCTATACTAAGCTTAATATTATCGCCGCGTTTAACAGAATCCGTATTGCTGAGGGCTATAAATGGCTTACAGCATTTATTACCCGCTTTGGGCTCTACGAGATACTAGTAACCCTATTTGGCCTTTATAATGCCCTAGCTATATTCTAGAACTATATTAACCATATTCTTTATAACGTACTAGACGACTATTATACAGTATACCTTAATAACATCCTTATATTTTCTAAAACTCGAGCTAAGCATACTAGGCATGTTAAAGAGGTAATTCGCCGCCTTAGAGCTGCCGGCCTCTAAATTAATATTAGTAAGTTAGAGTTTTACACAACAAAGACAAAGTACCTTGGCTTAATTATTTTAATAGAAGGAATAAGTATGGACTCTAAAAAGGTCTAAGCCTTGCAAGCATAGGAGAACCTAACCTTAGTTAAAGAATTATAGCAGTTTCTTGGATTTGTAAACTTTTACCGCAGGTTTATCTAAAGTTATTCTGCTGTTACTATACCTATAATAAAACTTCTAAGAAAGGACGTTGGATGGCTATAGGGACCAGAACAAGCTAAGTCGTTTAAGGCCCTTAAGAGAGCCTTTACTTTAGCACTAGTACTAGTATACTACAACTATATAAAGAAAACAGTGGTAGAGATAAACGTATTAAATTAGGCTTCTGGCGGAGTCCTTTCCTAGTATAATAACGATGGTAAACTAAGACCGGTCGCATTCTTTTTTGCAAAGCACTCTGCGCTAGAGTGTAACTACGAGATCTATAATAAAGAACTCTTAGCTATTATTAAGGCTTTAGAGGAATAGCGTCCTAAGCTATAAGGGACCAAGGAGCCATTTAAAATTATTACTAACTATAAAAACCTACAGACGTTTATAACTACTAAGCAGCTAAACTAACATTAAGTCCGGTAGGCAGAGTTTCTTTTATAGTTTAACTTTATAATTATATACAGACCTAATAGTAAAGCTACGCTCCCTAACGCCCTAAGCTAACTACTAGGAATAAAACCTAAGGACGCTAATAATAAACGCCTCCGCTACCAAGCCTAAGTTATTATACCGCCCCAGAAAGTTAACCCTATAATCTTAGAAGAATTACTATATAAGTCCCGTAACTCTAATAACGTAGAGTTTATAGCTGCTCTAGACCCCAAAATAGCCGAAAAGTTACTAGATAAGCTAATTTGGTTAGGATACCAGGAGAACAAACTCGCAAAAGATATAGTGGCGGCTCTACATAATTAGAAAGCTCGCCGTTAGCTAAAGAAGATTAGGAAATTACTCCGTTGTAATAAGTTAGAATATAGTATTATTGACGGACAGATCTACTTCCGCCAACGCCTCTTCGTCCCTAATGCCCTAGACCTCTACCTAGAAGTTATCTATTACTCTTATAGCAGCGGCCCCACTAGTTACCCTGGCCGGGTTAAGACTCTTAACCTCTTAAATTAAACATACTAGTGGCTAGGAATCTCCTAGTTTATGGCTACCTTCGTTAAAGACTGTGCCCTATACTTTTGCACTAAGACCCCCTATTCTGCCCCGCCCGGTTTCCTAAAGCCACTAAAACTACCTGCTCGCCTATAAACCGATATTTTAATTAACTATATTACAACGCTGCTGGTATACTAACGCCACGGTAAGGCATACGAATATATCCTTGTTATTATAGACCGCCTAACTAAAATGCGATACCTCGTTTTAGTAATAGGACTCTTAATAGAGGAGCTAGTTAATGGCTTTGTTAATAATATATATAAGCTCCACGGTATACCGAGTATGATTATCTCTAATCGCGGCATATAATTTATTAGCGACTTCTAGCAACGATTAAGTGAACGCCTTAAGATAACCTTATAACCAAGCTTAGCCTAGTACCTAGAAACGGACGGCTAAACTAAAATTGTTAACGCTACCGTAAATAAGTACCTCTATGCTTTTATTAGCTTTATATAGGACGATTGGGTTAACTACTTGCCGCTTACTAAGTTTGCTATAAATAACTAAGTTAACAAGAGCATAGGCATTTCCCCGTTTTTTGCTAACTATGGCTTTAACCCTTGCCTCGGAATTAAGCCTGCTGGCCCCTACCCACCGATACTATTAGTATAAGTAAAGAAGGAGTTCTTCCGCGCAGACTCTGTGGCCAACCGCTTTAAGCGGATATTAATATAGCTTAAGGCCCTAGCCCGAATTTCATAGTAACGCTATAAAGATAATGCTAATACCCGTAGGGATAAGAGCGTGTTATTCTACGAAGGTAATATAGTTATGGTTAGCTTAGAAAATATAAAAATAAACAGACCTAAAAAGAAATGGGATGATAAATGGGATGGCCCATACCCCGTACTTGTAGTATACTAAAGGGCAGTTATAATAAACCTCCTAGACTATATCCGAGTAAATAAATCCTTCTATATATCTAAGGTCCGCCTCTAGGCTGCTAAAGAGATCCCTAGCTAAGTAAATATTAATACCGTAGAGCGCCATAATATATAAGGACGAGTAATAGAGAGAGACGATAATAGTAATATAGAAGATAAATGGGAGTTTAAGAAAATCCTTAATGTATATAACGAAGACCCCTAAGGCCTAACTTATAAGATTAAATGGAAATATTATAAGGACATAACTTAGTAGCCGGAAGAGGACCTAAAGGGTTATAAATAAGCTATACAGCGCTTTTATAAGTAATACCTTAAGAAGCTAGGACCCCCAGACTGGGTATAAGATAAGGAAAAGTTACGCCGAGGTCGTAGCCGACCACCGCATTAAAAATTTATAGTGGTTGAGATGTTATAGAACTTTGACCGCCGGTTAAAGTTATTTAATTAGTTAGAATTCTCGCCAAGAGCGCCACGCGCTAACTTTATTTATTAAGCCGACTAATTAGGATTTTTAATATTTTTGCAGCGAAAATAGGTGGTCCCGCGTACTGCCTATTTAAAGTTACTTATTCGGTTTGGGGACCAAACCTTCTAGGGAGGGGAGTACTGTTACGGCACTAACCTAACGCATACTGTTCCTACTATTGGCTGGCCCACCACTAGCGCCTTAGCGGCTGGCCCTACTATTTGTATACAATACCCCCTTTTACCTTCTTCTCTTCTTCATAGCACAACGTAGTTATTTAGTCTACTTCATTGCAGTACTGTGACAGAAGAAACGGCAAAGAAAAAAACGGCAAAGAAAGAAACGGCAGAAGATGTCCTAAAGGGACTAGTGGAAGAAGTAAGAGCTCTCCGTAAGGAGGTGGCCCTTACTAAGGAAACCTACACAGAGAGGCTAAAGAAGAACCTCCCTTCTTCGTCCTTCCTACCCTTTATATTACAGTACTATGTTAAAAGTTTGGGTCGCCTACCTAATTCCCCGCCAAAAACCACTAAACTTACCACCTTTTGGTTTAAAAAGCTTAACAATAAATATTTTAAATAAGTAAAAAAACTTAAAAATTAAATAAAACTATACATAAAAATATCTTCTATCTATCTATCGCAGTCACGTGAGGGGATATTTAATTTTTGTATAATTAGGAGGCGTAGGGCTATAAGGTCACTCTAGGGCTAGTTCTTAGCAGTTTTGCTAGTTCCTAGCACTCAAATCTACTAAGGATTTGCCCTAAAGCGGCCAGATGTCCCTAACCGCAAGCCTATAGCTGCAAGACTATCTAACTATAGTGGTCGCATTAAGGCTGGCTCTTAGTGGTTTTACTAGTTCCTAGCACCTACTAAAGAATTGCCTTAAAGCGCTATCTATATATAATGCATACTAAGTGCAAGGGATAGTGGGTAGAGAAAGCGAATTAGCTACGTAGTGACTGCGTTTAATATTCGCGAATATTACAGGAGGTTTTAGCATTGTGTGTTGCTAAGGTAGATGCTGCCAAGCAATATATAGACGCTAGTATCTATCTATTACAGTCACGTAAGGGGATATTTAATTTTTATATAATTGGGAGGCGTAGGGCTATAAGGTCACTCTAGGGCTAGTTTTTAGCAGTTTTGCTAGTTCCTAGCACTTAAATCTGCTAAGGATTTGCCCTAAAGCGGCTAGATATCCCTAAGCGAAGCTTCTGCGCCCAATAAGACATTACCGCATTCTGCCATATTCTGCCAAATTTTGCCACCTTATCATATTCTGCTAAATTCTGCTACCTTATCGCATTCTGCTAAATTCTGCCACCTTATCGCATTCTACCAAATTCTACTACATTGTCGCATTCTGCCAAGTTCTGCTATATTGTTATATTCTGCCATATTCTACTAACCCTAAGTTATAAGCCAACTAATTAGGATTTTCTATGCCCGGTATAGAAAATTGCTATTAGCTCGCTTACCACTAGCGCCTTAGCGGCCCTCTTAATATCTTAACCTACTACGTAGTAATCCTTACGCTAAGAGCGGTACACTATGCTAAAAGTAAGAGTTAAGGCGATAGAGGTTAGTAGTCTTAGTCTTAATATATAGGCAAAAGGCTTCTAATAACCACCGACCTAGCTACTAAATTTGCTAATATAAACACCCTAAATCTTTAGCAAACTAGGCAGCGCCCTAATAGAAGGAGTGGTTTAAGTAACTACTTAGGTTAATCCTAGCAGCTATTAGATGGAAGGAAAGAATCTTATAAACCCCTAAAAAGGTAAAGGGTTTACTATTAAGACTAAATAAGGGAGAGTTAAGGGGTTAAGGGTCCCTATTAAACAGCTTTATTATAGCAGCAACTAGGTATAATAGGCCGCCTACCGCCGCGATAGCGACGTTAACGCCCTAGTATTACTTATCGGCTTTACTCTATTTAAGGCGGAATATTATCCTACTAGGCGTAAAGGTAATATTATGTTAAGTAGCCTTTTTTGCTAGAAAGGTTATTCGGTTCTTAAGCTCCGCCGTAATATATATAATCTCGCCCATCCGTAAAAATCTAGCAAATGCGAGGGTAAATATAGTATTAGTGTTAACATCTAGTAGCGATAGGCCGTGTATTACTACCTGGGCTAGAATGTCCCTAGTGATAGGTTACTTGTCCTTTTTTGCTAAGGGAGAGATAGCGGCTGCTTTGGCGAGTAATCGGTGTACTATAAAATCCTTAAATACTATAATTAAGATGCCATAATCTATATGGCGCGAGCGAATTACGGAGACGTAGGCTTATAAGGTTTCGGCCTTAAGCCTACCTATCTATAGCTAGGAAGTACTAAACGCGCGGCGGGTAATCCATTCGCCTAGTTTAC